>Ga0307514_10000101_pt1 | contig 236594 bp, 271 predicted proteins | sample 16_EM_MG_FD_203088 | JGI IMG/M metagenome (GOLD analysis project Ga0307514, IMG submission 203088) | Populus trichocarpa ectomycorrhiza microbial communities from riparian zone in the Pacific Northwest, United States - 16_EM | ecosystem: Host-associated > Plants > Roots > Unclassified... | reverse complement strand
CATTAACTGATGAGAACTAGACCTCTACCCTGCTACAATACGCAGAGGAACACATCGCAGAAGCCAAGAAGGGGTATCGACAACTCACTGGTCTCGACGGCGAGACCGCACGGGCAACGCTGTGCCGGGATGGGTATCGTGCGAGCATGCAGAAGCTGCTGAGGAGCTGTTTTGGAGTCGGTGTTGCGGTTGGGATTTTTACGAGGGAGGTACAGACGGGGACTACTGGTACCGGATCGTTGGTGGTCACTCTGGATAGATCCGAAGGGTACCATCCTAGCTTTCCTGTGCCGTTGATTAAGACGAAGTAAGATTAGATATTGTGGTGGAATTGGGATAGACAGAGGTAGGATAAGGATATCCATCTGCTTTTTACATAGAGCGGTATAGTTAATGTTCTTTTATTCTCTTCATTCAGCAATGCGGGTGATTGACAAGTCATTCAGTGTGGAGGTCTCAATATCTTCAGAAGCAATCTTGTACATATGATATCGATAACGACAGAAAGAAAATCCTTAATATTCCCAAGAGAAGTACAAGTATGTACGGCGCCCCAAGTTCTCTTGAGCATTTGCTGCACTGCATAACCTTCTATATGTCGTGCCCAATTCGCAACGCTTGCAAACACTAACTAATATATAATCCCCATCCATAAAGAGAAAAAACGAAACGAGTAGATGTGATATTGGGAGGGTATCTATAACTTCGCCTTCTGCGGGTTCTCCCTCTCAGTCTCTTCATATAGCGCATCCAATACCTCCCTGAATTTTTTAATTGCGGGTGCCCTCTTCATTTTCAGTCTATCATAGTTAGTATCATCCACATGCGCGTTAGGAGAGCGAGCTTACGTCGGCGTCAAGAGGTCATTCTCAATCGTAAACGGCTCCAAGCACAGGTGGACATTCTTGACCCTCTCAAAGCCCGCCAATTTGGTGCGTTTGGCGATTTTATCCATCTTCTTCAACACTGCCTTCCGGACTTTCTTATCCGCGCACGCCGCCAGCAGCGCCTTTTCGTCCGCAGCATCCAGTGTCTTCTCGAGTACGCGTCCGGCAAACGTTGCGAACTGCGCTCTGTCGACGCCAAAGACTCCTACCACGTACGTCTGCAGGGAGTCACCGTGGACCAGGCCCTGCGCTAGCACGGGGAAATTAGCGAGGTACTGGTTCTCGATTTTTTCGGGCGAGACGTATTCCCCCTGTGCGAGCTTTAGGAGGTTCTTGACGCGGTCGATGATGCTGAACCGGCCGATGTCGTCGACCGAACAGATATCGCCTGTTGCGAACCAACCGTCCTCGTCGAATACCTGTGCTGTTGCTTCCGGGTCTTTGTAGTATCCTTTGAAGAGGGTGTGGCCGCGGACTAGCAGCTCACCGCGCGCATGCGGCTTGTCGGCGGATGTGTAGCCCATGTCTGGGACGTCGCGGAGCTTCAGCTCTACGGTGATGGAGGGGGCTCCGCAGTTTCCTGCGCTGTTGTCTTGAGTCAGTTGGCCAAGGGCGACGGCGTAAGTTTCAGTAAGTCCATATCCTTCAATGAAGTTATTGCCGAAGACGGCGCGAAGAGTCAAGAGTACACTTGGAGCGATTGGGGCGGAGCCAGAAACCATTGCCCTGCAGCGATCGAAGCCAATAGCGGCCTTGACCTTGTTAGCCCAAATGCGGTCGTATAAGGCGTGCTTATTTGAGCCCGTGATTTTCATGTGTTCCATCTTTGCAGCGAATGCGTGGCGGGATAGTATACCCTTAATTCCCGGGGCTTCGATGGTGCCTGCCTTTATGGCGTTCGCAATACGGTTGTAGAGACGCGGGACAGAGATAAAAGTGGTAGGCCGCAGCACCTTAATGTCGTCAAGTAATTCCAACATATTACCATGGAAGTAGCCGATTGCTGCGCCGCCCCAGAGACCAGCGCTTTCGGTGAGACGCCCGTAGATGTGCGCCAGCGGAAGGTAGGAGAGCATAACATCGTAGGGGGTTTGGTACATATTGCTGGCCATTGCGCAAGAGCAGCTGGCAATGCAATTGGCATGGGTGAGAAGGACGCCCTTCGGAAAACCGGTGGTTCCAGAGGTGTAGTTAATTGTAATGGCGTCTTCTGGGGCAGGAGGTGAGAGGGGCCGGGGGTTCTGCTGTCCAATGACTTCGACGTCAGCCATGGAATATAGTTCTACACCCTTCTCTACCGCCCAGGCGCTAAGAAGGTCCTTTTTACTGTGGCCCGGCGCTTCGCCGGCATCCAGAGGATCCATTGAGATGATATACTTAAGACCGGGGCATTGAGACGTTATCGACAATAATGTTGGGATATGCTACTAGGTCAGCTAACAGATACAGTACTTTGAAGGCCAATAGCTAAACGCACGTTGAGACTTGCAACGATGCAATTGAGTTCAGCGTGGTTGATAATGTATACTGCAATGTCGGGGCCCAATGTATCATAGATACTGACGGAAAACAGAGCTTGCGACTGGCAAGCCAGATCTGTAATTTGCCATTCAGGTCGATTCAGAGACCAGATACCAATAGGGAAGTTTTTCTTGGTCACCTATGTATGACATCAGCTTAGCTAGATAAAGCTCAAAGAGAGAAACTTACCCCAGCTTTCTGGTGAAGATGGACAAAACCCGCGCCCAAGTTGGTCCTGCGTTGCTGCACCGTCTTGTAATCCATCCATTGGTAAGGACCCCAGGTGCCCTTTACTTTATCCTTTTCCCGCCATCCGAGACATTTGTTGCTGGGATATCTACGACCTATGGCGACGTCAGTTACATTCGTCTGTATGTCGCGCAGCGGTCGGTTGGATCTCACATGAAGACTCGAACGCCTCGAACATAGTTCTTATCTATAAGTACCGCAGAATAAGCATAAATTTGACATCGAAACTTCAGTTCATGACAGATGTCTCACCGCGGGGTCAACAGTTTTTGGCAACTCCCTGGCGGCATTTTGATAATGTCGGTAAACAGCTGTATAGCCAGGTTTCTGACTGCCCGGAAGTGCGACTCCATGAGGAACGCCCGGCGGAGGCAGCTCGGGAAGTTTCGCGGCCGCAGCGAGTATAGGATCAGGCGAGATGGGAGGCATTGTTACGGAGTGAATGTAGATCTCGGTGAACTATTGATATAGGGGTAAGTGCCAGACGGAGAGACGGGCGGGCGCAAGACGTTATTGAGCTGGTAGGAGGGCGCTGATTCGTTTGGATAGTTGAGGAGGGATATTTAGCTGACGATATTTGGCTCGTGGGACACCTTGCGGAGACGCCGAGGATCGCCGAGGATGTTCCCTCCCTCATAAGGTCTCCTTCATTTATTCATGTGCCAGCGCCTCTCAGGCGCCTCCGTCGCCGAGAAGTGCTTGGGGGGGTGGGTAACGCGGAGTGCATAGCTAGGCGGCGCACTAGAGGCGATGGCGAGCTTTAGCAGGTCTAGCTCCGGCTGTTGTTTGTGTTGCAAACTTCATGCGACTGACGAGATTCGTTTGGCGGCGGCTGTCCCAGGGGTTTCTGCCAAGCCACCCTCATTTCCACACAGTCCATGACCCACCATCTCTGGTCCACTCTTCATCCAATAATTGCCATGAATGCCTTCGTATTAACCCCACGGCCGCCGGGCAACGACGATGGAAAAGCAGAGCCACTACTTACCGTAGTTTCGAGTTCCGGATCTACACATCTCCGTTCTCTGCCACCCGCATCTGCCACTACCGCCAGATCTTCGGGAACCCCGGCGTCTCTGGCTTCTGCGTCGGATGTACTCGATTCCTTGCGGAATAACCCTTCCCAGGATACCGTTGTTCAATCTCTGCATCTCCTAGACACCAAGTTCGACTTCCGAAAACCTTCTGCCGTTTCCTCACAAATCACTAAGGTTCTCCTCGAGACCACACTCCCGGACTTCTGGCATGTGCTTTCGAAGAATGAACGTGTGCTGCTAGCGAAATGCCTAGCCTCCCTCACAGGCTTGGGAGGTATAACAGCGAGACTAAAGGTGTTAGCTCCACTTGCCAGAGACAGAGAAGCCCAGGTATGCCGAGAAAACCTGGGAAACATACTTGTGCTGCTACAGATGGTGTTGGGTCGCAAGGGCTTTATTTATGAAACATGGACGCTAGTCGAGATGGAGCCTGAGATAAAGAGACATATACTCTGGAGAGAGCTCACCGCACTGGTAGCTGGTGGACGACTATTGTCTGTTGCAGCAGAGGCAGAGTCGGTGCTTGGACGACTGTCGAACGGCCAGCAGGAAAGATGGGTTGGAGACGGCAAAATGTTTGCACTCTGGTTGGGAAGGGAAATAGCGGAGGCCAGTTTACGGGTTGATCTGATGGAGGATACAGGCTGGAAAGCTCAGTCGTTGCTGTTGACTGCAAGCTTCAGATTGGGATATTCTGGTACCATAAATCTGGTGACGTCTCACAAACTCAAAGTAAAGTGCTGATTACGTGCAGATAATGTTGTGGAAGGCTTGACATATAAACTCATCAATCCTAAAGACGAGACACTGCGTCTACAGAAGTTGGTGTCAATATTGCCGGCGCACGATAAGCGATCTTACCTGGCATCATTACTACGAGTGATATCAACAAAACATCTTCAAACCACATACCAAGAGGATGACGACACATGGTGGAATCATGATGCAACCAACGTGTCAGGCGTTGCTGCCCTATTGGAGAAATTTATACTGCATGATGACGACTTCCAATCTTTGATTCTAGAATGGCTTACCTCCAGCACTGGTGGAGGTGTTGGAGAACCCCTTGCCCTGAGGAGATCCATCATGGCGGTTGTAGCTCAAGATGAACTAGCCTTCCGAGAACTATCTGAGAAGCTCTTGCAACAGTTTGCAGATAAACTATGGATCAACCACACCCCCATTATGCGACAAGAAGGTCCGTTTCTTAGTTGCGTTTCCTTCTCGTTATCCTCTTCCTGTATATATAAAAACACATTTGCTTTACACCATCATGAAATGATGCTCATCTGTTACAAGTGAACGTGCAGATCCTTCTGCTCTGTGCAGGCCACTCCCACCGTCATTTTCCTTCTTTCCTTGCAAGGCTTACGAAATCTTCAAACTTTCTGAGCGGCGTTTCAAACCGTCTTGCGGCATCTTCGCATCGTGCTAGGTTCTTGGGTATGATTGTTGGTGAGAGCTTCTCTGCCTTGGTCGATAAGGATGCAAAAATGAAGATATCGTTCGATACGGAGGAGACACAAACAGATGAAGCGAAATGGTGGAAAGCTATCCCTTCTATCAACGATCAAATTGGATCCTTGGAAGATTTGTTTGCGACCTCCACTGCCATGATACCAAAGAAACGGAAACCTCCCCGGAAGCCAACATTTGAACCACCCGTAACCTCAGGCATCCAGGTCGTAGAAGGCCTAGACTCGGACTCGGATGAATTTACACCCTACGCCCTCCCCGACTCTGACCCCGAAGATGCCGAAGACGAAGACGCAACAACAATCGACAGAAACAAGCCTTCACTCCCCGTGTAAGTCCCCCCATTATACCACATCATAACCTCTCACTCACACCCCCCAGCTACATCCGTACCCTCCTCTCTTACTTCCACTCCACTGACAACTACGACCGTCAACACCTCGCCCTCCTCCATGCCGCACCTCTCATCCGCCGCAAAGCAGCTTCAGGAGGAAAAGAAGTCTCTAGCCACCTCGAAGAACTTGCGGCCGCGCTTGCCGGGATAGACGACCGCTTTGACATACCCGAATTCTCCGAGCTGCGGAGCGCAGGGCTGGTAGCACTAGTAGTCGCAGAGCCGGTCCGGATGGGCCAATGGCTAGCCCGACAATTCTTCACCGGCGACTACGGCCTCAGCCAGCGCGCAACACTCCTAGTAGCTATCGGCCTTGGAGCGCGGGAGCTTGCGGCGCTGGAACTCCCGCCGGAGCTCCCACAAAAGAAGCTGCCCGGAAAAATCGACGTTGTGTGGAGCACCCCAATATCCTCCATCACCAGCGCGCTGAAATCAACTTACCTCACCCCCCTCGCCGCCTCAGCCGCAGACGCAGCCACAGGCCCAAACATCCTCAAGGTCCGCACATTCTCGTCCCGTATGGCCGTGGAAGCCCGTCGACCTCCTCCGGAGCATAGGAAGATCCTTGACCTTGCTGCACCGGCGTTTTTCTTCCCCCTCACGGGCGGGTGGCTAGTTACCAGTCGGGACATGCCGAATCCACCGCATGCAGACCCGCATATCCTTGTACTATTCCTGAATACGCTCTCGGTGCTCGTGCATGCGGCCGGACCCGGGACGCCAGCACTGCAAGAGATGACAGCGGAGTTTTTGGAGTTGCTGTTGAGTCTACGGAGACTGGCGGAACGAGATGCGAGTGTTTGTGAGGCTGTGCTACTGGGCGTGTTGACGCTTTTGGAGGTCAATTTGGAGGTTGAGAAGGGACAGAGACTGGCCGAGAATGAGGGTGCTAAGGTGGTAGAGGTTAGGGAGTGGGTTGAAGGAGTGTTTACGGGGGCTTGGGGGGTAGAGGAAGGGGTGAGGGCGCTTGCTGCTGGGGTGTTGGTGAAGATTCAGGAAGTTGCTGAGGGGTGGAGGAGGGCGCTAATGGGTGGACTGGGAATAGAGGAGTAGAGTAGCATTGATGTTGACAGGATACTTGAATGGAACGAGATCATTTATTTGCATGGTAGTACACAAACCCCCGAGAAGATAACAAGAAAGCAGAATTTAAAAGCAAAGACGAAACACCCACCCTACCGAACCATGAGTACAAAGCAAGAGACATGTGAAAACAGAAAACAGAAACCCCAAAGTATTTAAAGGAAACAACAACCCCTTGAGAGCCATCTCTAGAGTAAAGCCCAGCATCTGCTCTTCTGCCTGTACAACAGTAAATCATCAGTACAAAGCAAAAGAGCCTGTAAAATCAGAAATCAGAAATTAGAAAACCTAATGTACCCAGCATTTACTCTTCCGCCTGCCTGTACACAGCAGCAGACATCTTGAATGCCTACCCCTCGTACGTTCATTTTATAATACAAGTTGCCATAGATTCTATCCAATGGGTTTTGTAACCCCTTTCTTCGCCTTCTTCGCCTTCATCTTGCGAATGAAATCATCACCACGTGCATTCATAGGTCTGATGGGACCATTGCGCTGTTTACTTGGCTCCCGCGACGGAGGGGCAACTTCATATGACTGGCTTGACGGCATCAGGACCCTGGCACGGCCAGTATTCTTGACTGGCGGTGCGAGAGGATTGTTGGTATCATCGGTACTACTCTTACGGATGCGACTGGTACTGTATTGTTTATTAGCAGAGGAAAGAGGAAGAGAGTATATGAGCATACGCAATAGGGCGACCATCAGCAATCGGGACGGCTCTAGAGCGATAATCGTCACTCCGTCCCAAAATCGGCCTCGACCAATCTCTCACCAACTTTTCGGCTTCACGCTTGATATTGCGCTCCGGTCTCACATCCTTGGTGTAGAACATAACAATCTTACCGATACCGCTCTCACGAAGATGAATAATATCCGGTCTCAGCTTGCTCAAAATCTCGAACATGAGTTTCTGGACGTTGTAGGCAGGGAGCGCCTTGTTTGGCAAGGGTTCCAACCAGCGGCGGATTCCCTTGAGGATACCGCAGTCCACAGCGACGCTGAGGAGGTTCTGTCGATTGAGAGTGTCACGGACTTCATCCACCATTGCAAGCTTGTGAGTGGCAGGCTGGCCATTGTCGATAGCTTCGGTGTCGCATTTTGCGGCTTCAAGCATCTTGAGACGGAGGTTCTCGACGGTTTCGTCGTCCATGCGCTCGAGGTCGTGGTCATTCTTTCTTCTCTTCTTCTTCTTGGGGCCTTTGAGGGCTTCATCCATCTTCCTGTCGAGTTCTCTTCTGCGTTCTAACAGGTGATGTCGTATCAGTATTCAGTTTTATATGATGACGACGACGAAATACATGGACTTACTCTCTTCCTCCGTGAGCTCAATCTCCATAGGTTGCTCAACATCGTCATCCTCATCTCGCGCCTTATCCCGTCTGCGTCTCTTCACAGCCTTCGGCACATCGCCAGCTTGGGTTCTGCCGCCAATTTTTTTGTGTTTTCCGAGCGCGACAACGGTATCCTCGTCAATCGGGATCACCTCGTCGCCACCGATATCGTGTTCATTGTAGTTTTCGAAGGCCTCTTCGTCGAGATCCGAGAGGTCGGATTCATCCTCGTAGGCGGGTTCGTCAGCAGTGGCAGAAGCTGCTTGTTCTGTCTGCTGCTCCGGTTCCAGCTGCTCTTGGGGCAGCTCCGGCTCGACCTCCTCCGGGGCTGGTGTGAGTTCCGGGCGCGAGGCCTCTGCGGGTAAATCCTCGTGATCCGACATATTTGCGGTCGTATTGTATTTTTTGATGGTGGTAGTGGCGATGGAGTGAATTGAAGAGAGAAGGCGAGAGCTCGATACTTAAAGTATGTTGTCGGTGGTGCGCCCCTGCTCAGCCGCGCTACGCAAATCAAATCACGAGCAATCACCTTTCCTCGCCAAACCTAAAACGGCGACCGCTACACCGTGGTACCAACGCAAAAGCAGTTATCGGGATTAAAGATATAGAGAATCGTGTATCTAACCAAGATTTCGATGCTAATCCACTACAATCATACAAAAGCACTCACTACCGCATAAAAAATCCGTGCTGTGACGTTGCGCAAGAATCGCATCGAACTTTAGCCTGTTTAGCACGAATCTTTAGCTCTGTGTTGTTGAATTTTATCAAAATCGAACACAGCTCCAACAACCCACGACCACATATAGCTATCAAATACTTCTCAACCCACATAACTCAATACATTCACAATGTTTGGCGGCGGTTCGTTCCTACCCCTCGAGATCTGTCTATTTGCTCAATGGCTGACTGGCGCTCCTTAAACAGCACCACCACCACCTAACCCGGCAGAAGTCCGCATGCAAGAAGCTATGGCAAAGAGCACCATTCAATTCACCATCTCTACTTGCTTCATCCTCTACCTTTGTATAGATTCATCTCTTTGCCGCCATTCACCAACCTATGCTAACGTCTTGCGCCAGCACCTTTCGTGGTTGATTATGTTCAAAAGCTCATCTAAATGGCTCAAAGCAACGGGCGTTTAAAACGGGATGATGGCTCTGTAATTCTACTCTTGGGATAGACGGAGGAACGATCGGAAAAGCACTAGGGTCAGGCTCAGGAACCGGCATACAGATATTGATGATAATAACCATCACGATATGTTACTGTCAATGAAAACGCCGAAATCTTCATATTGCTACCCTTTATTCGCCAGTGTAACCACTTTGCCAGCTCGCATTCGTATTATCTACATTATAGGTTTCGCGAAGGTGATGCAGCAGAAGACGCTTCGGCAACAACGCTAACCTTAAATCTCATGATATCAAAGTCAAAGCACTTTACTTTGTCATAGGCCACCTTGACGATTCTTATGCACCTCCTCCCACTCTGCGAATGACTTCTCAATGGCGAGCACCTCCTTGGTCAGGTAGCCCAGACCCTCAAAGTTACTTTGCAATAGCTTCCGAATCATTAGCACAAGTTTCTCAAATCAGAAGAGATCCCTTACCCTTCCAGCGGTCTGAAGTTGGTTCTCATCCCAGACAATCTCGACCTTGCCCATGCTTTCTTCCATGAGTCTTGCTTTTTCTTGCACAACCATCATTCGCGCCCAGATCTCATTCATCCGCCCTGTTATAGCTGGGTCCTGAACCTTCTTTGCCAACCCTTCAAGCCGTTTCTTCAACATCTCTTCCTCCGGTTGCAGCGCATACCCTCTGTTCTTGAGAACCTGTACCTTAGCAGCTAATGACAATGCTCGTCGCGCAAGAGCCATGTGTCTTCGCCGACAATCCTCTAATTTCACGGACGTTGTGAGATCGTGTCGGTTTTGTATCGCGTTGAGCTTCTCTTGAATGTTATGGAGTTCGGTACGGAAAACGCGGACTTGGTTTTCTTGAGATTTCACTCGCAGATCGAGATCCTTGAAGCCATTGGCCCTAACAGGCACGCAGCTATTGTGATGGTATCAACCAATGTGCTCACAAAAGATTGAGGAGAATAACAAACCCATCATTTGGTCGTTCTGCCCAGGCTTTCTCCCATGCCTCCAAATCATCCTCGGCCGGCTTTTGGCACTGCGAAGCTCTCTCCTTGCCAACAAAATTATAGAAGTAGTATCGAAATGCATAGTCAGGGTGGCTGACATCCCAGGAGTTCTTGATTCTTTGAACCTTCTCCACTATGGGGTTTGCTCCTGTCAGAAGACATTAGCCATGAGCTACTTCAAGCGTGGGGTGGGGAGGCGATACCCTGCTGTTGCATCTGCATTTGTGGCTGGTTCACACTTGGGGTACCCAACATACTCCCAAACCCCATCTGTTGTTGCGGTTGGGCTGATTGACCGAACAAGCCTCCTCCACCTTGCTGTTGCTGTTGTGGCTGTTGACCAAAAAACCCACCGGTCTGTTGCTGTTGCTGGGGCTGCTGTCCGAAAAGATTTCCTTGCTGTTGCTGCTGAGGTTGCTGACCAAATAATCCTCCAGATTGCTGGGGTTGCTGCTGGGTCTGCCCAAATAATCCCCCAGTTTGCTGAGGCTGTTGCTGGGTCGACTGTCCGAATAATCCTCCACTCTGTTGCTGTTGAGGCTGGCCAAACAAACTACCGCTCTGTTGCTGCTGAGGCTGTTGTTGCTGAGGCTGTTGTTGGGTCGACTGTCCGAATAGTCCTCCACCCTGCTGTTGCTGAGGCTGTTGCTGAGGCTGTTGTTGCTGAGGCTGTTGTTGCTGAGGCTGTTGTTGCTGTCCAAACAGTCCTCCAGATGGCTGTTGCTGCCCAAATAGACCCCCTGAGTTTGGCTGCGCCGTACTCGACCCAAACAGACCGCCGCCCTGTTGCTGTTGACCGAATAGAGACATGGTCGCGTGTAGAATTCGAACGACGGATTTGGTGTAGAGCGCAGTTGGCCCTCAGAGATTAACGAATGAAGGCAGCGAACGAACAACTGTGCTTTCAATTTCGGTGTGATGTGGTATTGGTGTGGGTAGCGGAGAGGAATGTGGATTGAAAGCTCGTGTCGTGCTGTTAGAACGCGTCTTGATTCGCCAAGCCAAGCTTCAGAAAGCAGCTTAGTCACCCCGCGTCATTGCCGAACAGCGAATCGCCGTTTCTTCAGCGCTCCGAATAGCGAACTCCACCGTGCAATTGGCCTTGTCCACATCTCAAGCAACCCAAATACAATGGCCACTAATCGGGAACCCATGTAAGCATCTTCTTTGAGCTTCTTATAGAATAAGTGTTAGCTGATCGGTGCTATAGCTTCACTCATGCCGTCCTGGTGGACACTACCCCATTGCCCGACCACATTCCCAAGGTCCAGGAAGTTGGCGCGTCCTCTGCCCCTCTTACGTCTGCGGCGTTCTTTATCGGCGATAGATGCAAGCCCTACAATGAGGACTATATGCTCTGCAAGCATGAGGCAAAGGGAAGAGGAGAGCTTGAGTGCCTGAAGGAGGGGAGGAGAGTTACCCGATGTGCTGCGTCGGTGTATGTCCTCACGCCCCAGCTTTCCTTTGCTCCGGTGGTCATACATCTGGAGTCTTGGAGATGCGTGGGCTAATGGGGTTTTTGGGTTGACAGCATTGCCGATATCAACAAGCACTGCCTTTCGGAGTTTAGGACGCACTGGAAGTGTCTGCAAAACAACAACATGGAGCTGTGGCACTGCAGAGCTGAGGAGAAGCCTTTCAACTCGTGCGTGTTTGAGAAGCTGGTCAGTGAATTACCACTCATATAAGAGTAAAGAAGCTTTGGGATTTGGAATAATATTTAACATGAGATATATATACTGACATTTCACATGCTTCAGAAACTCCAGAAGGTCATTCCCGACACACCCAAAGGAGAGACATCGATTCATCTCCGTACCTCAACATTTAAATAGATGCTTGATTCCGGCTTGGGAAGTGAAAGGAGAGGGGATGACCAACAAACGTTTAAGAACAGTGACATTCAAGACAACGGGCAGCGGTGTGTAGTTAACATATGCGGTTCCGGCGAACGAATTGTTCTAATACCACCATCCTCGCCGAATCATCTGTACACAATACGCAAATTGCAAGGTTTAAATTCCCAACGATATATAGAGTGCGAGTTACGTTGTATTTCGTAAATATCAAAATTCTTTAGTGATTCTAAAAATATGTATCTGGAATATCGTTGAATCGTGATGCTTTAGGTACTTTAGGTGCTTTAGGTTGATTAACCAGGCGTGGTCACTTCAGTCTGTCAGACGGCTTGGTAGGATTTTTGCCAGCGATCAAAAACCGTCCACAGAATTGTTGCTGGCAAGCATTCAACCGGGTAAAGTATTTAAACATTATCACGTGGTGTCAAGCAGTCACAGTTTTGTGTGTGGCAGTTTCTATCGCAACCTCGCTTGAGTGAGGTGCAATAACTTCGACGAAATCACCAACTAACCAAACCCCACAGCAACCGCCGCAAAGAGTGCGTTCCCCCATTCTACGCGTTAGTAGTAGACAAGTATGCTAATGTTAATTTTGCGATTGCAGTGCAGATGTGAGTTACCACGATCTCATCGACCAGCCAAGCTCGAAGCAAACAGCATATGCTGACTTTCAACCTACCAGCTTCGTCAAGACCTTGACGGGCAAGACCATCACCCTTGAGGTCGAGTCCTCCGACACCATTGACAATGTCAAGTCGAAGATCCGTACGTCGCCTTTTCGAAATCACGGATTAGCTTGAGAGAGAATGGGAGTTAACGGATGCTGGTGGAAACTACAGAGGACAAGGAGGGAATCCCCCCGGATCAGCAACGCTTGATCTTTGCCGGAAAGCAGCTTGAGGATGGCCGCACTCTTTCCGACTACAACATTCAAAAGGAGTCGACCCTCCACCTGGTCCTCCGTCTCCGTGGGGGTGTGATCGAGCCTTCCCTCAAGGTTCTGGCTTCCAAGTACAACTGCGAGAAGATGATCTGCCGCAAATGCTACGTATGTTACCTTATCGGCCTCGGTATCCATCTTTCCAAACTCCAACTGACTGGCTATACAGGCTCGTCTCCCACCTCGTGCCACCAACTGCCGTAAGAGGAAGTGTGGACACACCAACCAGCTCCGCCCCAAGAAGAAGCTGAAGTAAATGTATCGCCTCGGCAAACAAAAGGGGGTGGCGGAGGTCGGTGGTGAAGTGTTTGGTTTCTTACTGCTTCATTGGGTCATGGGTTCTGTTCAATAACGAAAATACACGGTTATGGATTCCCACGGTGTTTCTCTTTTAAGGGCTTCTAAGGCAATAGCTGAATAGAGCATGGACGCGTCTCTGGAGAATATGAATGTACCAAACTGGCACCGACCTGTGTAAAGGACGTAATTCACAAACAATCCCACCAATTACTACTGCGGTAGCTATACTAAGCCTTTATTTGGATGCATTCTCGTAAATTGTGACATAGGTTAGCTATGCTGCGCAGCTCCATGTGTGGCTCTCACGCACCCATAGCACAACATACTTGGAGCTTCCCCGTCATCCTCAGCTCCCAATGTCAACCCATTTCCCCCACCATCAACTGGTAGCCCACATATCGTACAAGGTGTAGCCTCTGGGTTCGCCGGCTTAAGCTTGTCACCCATGCGTACCACATTCATAACAGTCGATGGATACTGAATTTCCATGTTCTCAAAATACTGTGTTAACAACTCTCCCACAGTAATATTCCGTCCACTAGTAGCTGCAGCAGCAGAATGCTTCGGCTGCGATGAATATGCAATACAAAGCGGTAGAAGCGGAGGCTCGGTAATTTCAGAGACATATATAACGAGTTCCTTCTTGAAGACATCGCGGAGAGGATGGAGGAATGTTAGGCCTTCAAACTATTAGCTTCCCCTTTGGTCATCCGGAATAAAATCTGCTCCTACCATATGGAGACTTTGAATCTGAAATCTGCCACGGGAGAGAGAAACCCCGTCCCTTTGCCGCTTCCGTCATAACCTTGTCTGCAAGTCTCGTCGTCGTGTCTCCCCATAATATTCCACCACAGCCTTCCCGCTTGGCAATAGCGACTATCAACCGCGTCCGGATTATGCCCGCCATATCCTCTCGAGAAGTCGGCGACGGCAACGCTAATAGTTTTGCACGCATAGACTCAGCGTTGAAATCTCCACCCTCACCCAGGCCTTCAATCTGCGTGCCGTCAGGAAAGTTGTAGATATCCTCCAACTTTGCAGATATGTAGTCACCAGCCTCTGGGAAGCGCTCCTGGATCTTCGCCAGATGCTCCGCTGGGGGAGATGAGGGGTCCAGCACAGTCTCATCCACATGTAATATCTTCAACTTGTATCTTGTCCTGGTAACCTTCTGTCGTTGACCCTGTAGCTGCGCGTTGATGAAGTAGAGAAGGGCGGTGGACGAGATCCCAAAGGAGATGGGGAGGAGGAAAATGGGTATTTGTTTATTATCATCGGGGCGGATCTTGTAGCTTTCCATGCGCTTGACGCATTTAGACCGAATGTAGTAGTCAAAGCAGTCACTGGCAGGAGTCAGCCGGCGATGTTTTTTGGTTTTTAGACATAGAGGACGAGCCGACAGTGCGTATCTCCGCGGAGTGTATAAGGTCCATCATTTTCCTTGCAGCGCTTGCATTGCTGAGTTGCTGAAGACGTGTCCGCGATCGGTCCAGGCATATTTTGAGTGAAGGTGGGATTGCGGGGTGATTTTGCGGTCTCACTTTGGGCTTGCTGCTTGGCACAACCCTCCGCCGTCCCCGAACTGTACCGAAGTACGCTGTTCTCCAAGTTAAAGTTCGTCTCCGCTTTGACGTATTTTGCTGGCCTAGTTCCAGGATCTACTTCGGAATCAAAAGTTCCTGAAATAGCTTTTGTTAGACTGCAGCGGTAGCATGGGTCACAAACTATCACTCAGGAGTCTGATCAACCTAAGAAGACCTGAGATACCTTGTTCTGTAAAGCTAAAGGCTCGTTAGTCTTGGGATTGAGTTTCGACTCTGTGGTTAATTCGGTCAATAAAGCTGCAGATATCTATCTTTTACAGTTATTATTTTAGTTAAGGCATTCCTACATTTTAGGATGGGAACTGTGTTTTGATGAAGAATATTAACGATGTTTTAAATTGAAGATGCGGGATTACTCACAACTTGTGAGCTGATTCCCAAGGCCTGCCGGAATCTGAATGATCAAGGTGAGACGGTCTTGGTCTTGTAGAAGTATATCGATGTTAATTGGGTGCACCCTCACTGAAATATCGTTGCATCTGTAAATTTGCGACGAGGAACACCGCGCACTCTGATGGAAGACCGTTTGTATAACTGTAGTCATTTCTCGCTTTCAAAGAACACAGAAAGCTTTAAAACCAGAACTCTGCTTGTTCAATCTATGATGAAATACTTTATATCATGGGAAGTCCCATATCACCTTATCTCCAAGGCAGCGGTGATATCTGTATCTCGAATTTTATTCTTTACTGCGATATGAGCTATAAGGCCGTTGTTGTTGTTTATTCATACTGTATTCACTCTTACTAGAGTATGACAGGACCTGATATCCCCTCCGCCTCCGGGCGAGCCGGCTAGATGGCGGAGCTCCCCCCCAGCTATAAGGCCGCTGTCTACCGCGCATCTATTTTACCGCCAAACCGCCAAACCTCTAACCTTTCACCTTCATCACGACACAATATAAATCCGCTCTTCACCACCCAACGAGTACACCCACCTTATCGACGAGCGTCCAGTTCCCACGATGGTACTAAATATGCATCAGAGGCTTTTGTGCGTGAAGAGATTGCGCGTGCCGCTGAGGATATTAAAAAAAAAATCATTTGCTCACATTAATTTGTTAGCTCATGTACGGCAGTTAGTTTCGACAGCTCTGTGGAGCCAGAAGTTGTGGGATTTCGTGAGAAGATTGAGACGATTTCTAAAATGTTGCCTTCCTATAACGAGAAGTTGGGAATGCTTGTGGAAGGTGGTGCCCGTCGAGTTGTGCAGCTTGAAAAGGGCGACGAGTGGGTCAGGGGCATAACCATTCGTTCTTTTGCGGGTTTGGTTTTGTATATCAGGACTCTGTGCGGAGAAGGCAGTACTTGGGCCAAGCAGGCAAACGATTGATTGATCGACTTTTTAAAGAAAACGGTGGGTCTCCTTCATTCATCAATATTACGAGTATGCTGATGTTAGTAGAATGCACCTGTTAGAACAATCCAGGTGTTAAATAACCTTTTCGCCTTCTCTTCAGTAGAAAGCTGGAGGGAGCTTCAGGACCTCGTTGTCAAGAATCTATTGATCATCAATGGTGAGGTCCAACCCACACATATCTCAGCGTAAGGTCGCAGGTCCTTTGTCTAAGTTTCCGCATACCTAACACAATCATTAAAGTTTGATTCACCCTGCTCTACCATATTTGAAAAAGGCGCTTAAAGCATTCCCCGTGTTGTTTAACACTAAAATCCAAGAACGCCTATTATCAAGACTATGGTCATTTCATCACTTCAGAGGCATCCCTCACATGTCTGATGATGCTCGCCGATGACCAATACGAGATGCTTGAGGGCGAGTTGCCGCCACACAAACTAGAATTCGATTGTTGTGGCTCTATAACGATTAAGGGATCAAAAGTTATTACAGAAAGTGGTGAAATCAAATCATCATCGGGAGGTAAGCTAACTGCCTTCTCTTGCTCCCATCATGAATTCCCACCAATAGCTCTTTCAGAATTTTCGACTAGTGAGAATCAGTTATACAGGCGGTTCAAATTACTTGCTTGTGTCCTACCAAAGATATTCGCTGATACATCTACTGTCACGGCATCTGGTTGGACATACGCCTTGATGTCACGCAGGGACATCAGGAATAAAAGGTCCGTAAAGGAAACTCTTTAGCGAGGAAGTAGAAGGGAATTTGAGCTATACTATGCATCGTCATCTCATTTAATACTTCTACTGACGTTGCAGTGCTCGGTATGGGGAGGTGAATTTATGGTTATTGTGATTTGTTTTGCGCTGTGTTTCTTGAAGTTTTTCGGCCCTCCTAAAATAGTGAACTCACCTCTCGGCGTTCAGGGTGTATGGGGCAATGGTGTCATCGGGTCTGTTTTTTGGTATTTGTGTTCTTGGATTCCCCTATAAAACTTCTAAGCGGTAGGCTCAACTTTTGGCGTTCGGTGTGCGTTCGGTACGGAGTTTGGAGAATGTTTAAGAAATCGGTCTCCCTTCGCAGGTCTTGCCGCAGTCCTTGAAGTGCCCTACAGCATAACAACCCATCCAGGCAATAGAAAAATATTGGCCCAGATGGAGCAATCCCTAGTATCAGAACTTGCATGACATTCCTGGGAGCGATGAAGCTATCAACTTATATCGAGTGACCTTCAGTGTCCGAAAAGCAGCATCTTCGATGTACTAAGGAAAGACCCGTGCCAATGATTTCTCTTACTTAGATCTGTCAGTGTAGCATATGCTCAGTGCAGTCTCTTCCAATTCCACCGATGCAACAAGCCTTTGTAGCCTTCGCTAGTGGAAATTCTAATTACTGCCAAACGACCGCATGCTATTGTCGCTCGAAGTAGATTTCATGACTGGCAGTGTTGTGATGTAATTCTCAGCGCACGGTTGAAAGGGCCATCAAACAGTCTTGACTCCATTTGATATAAAATGCCGTAGACTTCTATGGATCCAGGTTGTAGGCGGCTCTTAGTGGTTAGGGTTAGCCACTTTATTACCACCAGTACCTCACCAGTTTGACTTATCGCACCCCCACAACCCATTGTTCTTCCAATCCTCCAGTTCTTCCAGTGCCTTTAGCTTTAGTCCCTTCGATTTATATTCGTTGAGCTCCTGTTCGTTCAACTTCTTTACGTTGTAACGCCAAGGTTCGCGTTAGTTTTTTACCACAAGGAGCGAAATATTAGGTGACCTTCCAACGACACCTCACCTTTCCAAACGCGAATTTCCAACACTCGTTCCCTCACTTCTCAGCTCCATTTTCTTTTGATAAACCGCAAACATGGGCAGCATTGGAATCCCAATCAAGCTCCTAAACGAAGCGCAGGTATGCCCGCCCGCGCCTCTCCCCACAGCTCCAACACAGCTAACTTCTATCCCTCCGTAGGGCCACGTCTGCACCCTTGAGCTCACCTCTGGCCAGATTTTCCGCGGGAAACTCATCGAAGGCATGCCCTCCACTTTCTCGCCCCCTTCCCACAGACCTGGCTAACTAGAGTGTAGCTGAGGATAACATGAACGTACAACTCCGAGACATTACCGTGACAGCGCGCGACGGCCGCGTCTCGCATCTCGACCAAGTCTACATCCGCGGCTCACACGTGCGTTTTTTCATCGTGCCTGACATGCTTCGGTAGAACTCCTTCCGGCCGTCTATTTTCCTCTCTAGCTATAGGAGCTATGATGTACTGACGTTTGGCAGGAACGCACCTATGTTCCGTTCGCGAACCGTTAGAGGACGTGGAGTAGGATTGGCAAGAGGAAGGGCTACAGTGAACCGTGCAAGAGGACAGAGGGGCGCGGGTCGTGCGTAAATGGGTTCGGCTTGCTATCCTTCCACCAAGAGAGGGGCCCAACTGCTGCGGAGGGGCTTGGGGCCAAAGACTGGCTGCGTTATGTGTAGACGGCATAAGACGGGGCATAACGAGACCCAAGGAAAAGGGTAGAGTAATGAATGAGGGGCTTGCTCGTTACCTGTCACTTGGATATGGGTTTTTGTTTTTCTGCTTCAATGGTGTAACATGAATATCGAATCCGAGCAAATGGATCTTCTCGCACCTTATTAAATGTCTTACTACCCCTGGATCGTCGCGGATCCAGGTATCATGGCAATACCATAATTCCCACTTCAACATAAGTACAGTTACATATCATTAGTCTCGCCTTTGGCAGTTCAATAAATACATATGCATTCTTAATTAACGTCTGTATGCCCATCCAATTTACTACTATCGTGCGTTGTTCGTTGTAGCCGATGGTTGCTATAACCATATGGATTCCACAGCGATATCATATTCAATTCTGACGATCCGGGCGATAAACGTCGATGGTCGTGCTGAACCAGCTTCTGGGCATGTTAGATTGGCAAGCGAGTGTCCATCAATGTGCAAGATAGACTGAGCACGGAAGAATAAGCAGATGCTGAAGCGCCATTGTGCATAACGCAAATTGCAGTTTATATTTTGGTTGTTACATCAAATCTCAATCCCATCTCTCTTCCAAAGTAATCCCAAAGAAACTTAAGGGCTTTACATGTACGTATTCAATGTGATGCCAGCTTTGGGGCTGGTCAGCTCTGCTGGAAGTTAGTGCAGCTTGCGAAGGATAGGGAAACAGATCTGTCACGTACCGTACCAGTCAAAGTAGACTGGATCAGGTCGGGTCCCGGCAACTTCAAAGTCCATTCTCTCTCCCCCTTTGCATGGGATGGCTTTCAAAGTCAGCAATCCATGCATAAAGATATCAAGCTGCTTCGACTCACCAACTCCAGTCATAAAAGCGTTACCACCACTCAGAGGTTGCTATTATTGCATCAGTCACCGAGTATAACAAGCATATGTGCCTTTAGGTATCTAAAAGCGCGGTTGGAACCTACAGTAATAGTGAACTGTGGTTTAATGGTGGTTCTTTTCGGCTTTGTATTCCAGGTAGTCACACCTGTCGGGAGTCAATACGCTTAACAGAGGCAAGGCCGGCTTCAACACACCGTTTTGTATAATCGAAGCCAAACTCCAGACATCAAGCTTTCCACTGCCATTCACGGTCCATTGATATCCACCTGGCACCTTTGGCGGAAGGGTGAACTTGATGGCACAGCGGGTAGCACCGTTTGCAGGTACATCAAAGCCCACTAGAAGCCTGATTTCACTCTTGTCTGTGGGATTTTCATAGTGAACTTGTCCCGTGAACTGTGTTGGAAAAGCCATGTTCGGCTTGGCTTGTTTAATCGGTACTGGAATGATATGAGCAACATGAATCTAGTGGGCCGGGCAAATATTGCTAACCAAGGTAATTTGGAAAGATGACCTGAACCAGAGATTGAGAACTAGCATCTGGAGTGGGGGCTCCAAATACAGAGCCGAGGCTCGAAAAAATAACGGTAAGAACAAAGACAGCCTTCATTTTGACTTGTTGGTGTGCTTTAATGGGAGGAGTGCTTTGTGTGAAGAATGATCTAGGAGAGTCTGAAAATGCCTGAGAGTTGTAAAATCCAGAGATGGAATCCTAACTGCTTTATATGCGCTCCTTCGAACCACAATCTTACGATCTCGAGGATTAGCTCCGAAAGCAATCCCGCAGACTTCCGTTTTCCTTTCACTGACCAGACCACTTCGTGTCTCCATAGGTACTGAACCTTCAAGGTATTAATCTAAATCCATCATCCAGTACTACGATATATGACGACTCCGCAAGCTATCCTTGCCGTATGAAACCCAGCTTGGTCATCCGGAGGTTCCGTGACCAACGAACAACGTTGCAAAGTGACGGTCACCTAATTCCGGAGTAGGCAAGGCGTTTCATAGAATAACGCCTAGATCACTGTGCGGGCGACCAGCCGTTCAGCTTTTTATAGTTTTGAAGTCTGTATTTCTGCTGCACGAAGTGGCCTGTAATGAATTGTTTCCTCGGACTTTAGAGCCAGCTAGATACCGCAACCGGAAATGGTAAGGCATCTGAACAACGAACTTCTCATCGGTTCTGCATACTCGCTTTACTTCCTTACGTTCATTCAGGCACATAAGCTTTTCCTTGAATTGTTTTAATATTGGCCTGAAATAACAAGGATGTTCTTTGTTTGGATGGTAGAATTCTCCAATATGTGATCATTCATTGACCGAAAGGTGATATTTTGGGCTACAGGCTGTTCTGTCTGTGTCTATATATCGATAAATCTGGGGCAATTGAACCCAGGAGAGATGTAGTACTCAAGCTTGGTAGATATCCATTCACATTGGTGGCCGCACCGTTAGCATAGATTGACAGTAGCCACGTTGGTCCATGTGTCCATCACTAAGCTGCACGTCTCCGCGTCGAGCAAGTCCATCATGGATGATATCCTTTCACCTTCTATCATTTGTCAGCAATTTGCACGATTATGCAAGGAGTCTTGCTCAGAACCGAAGAGAGGATATGATTCATCACAAACCCATGAGTTTTGGTTTACAGATGTGCTGAGTGTTTTGCCTTGTTTACTGTCAATCTGAAAAGCGAAGTTTGAAAATGGCTTGAACCTCACACAATAGACGACGTACCAACCAGGGCTTGAACACGAGCAGCCACGACCCGGTGGAGAATTGCTTCAAACCTGGAAAGATTTTACAGCCTTTCGTTAAGTCGTATGGCTACCCACAGTTGTCGCTTAGCCACCTTCCAACGATATGTACTTGTCCATAGCCAAGTAATATTCGGGTTTGTAGCTGATAAGGTCCGCTTGGATTGGATGTCCCTCAAAGTCGCAATGTCCCCATCCGTAGGACCGTAACACCTCAGGTTTCTCACAAGCCAAACTATCCTCATGCAACCTTGCTTGTTCTTCATGATAAACACGCCATTCCCCCAACGCGGCACCTACAAACGTTCAAAAACTAAGTTCCCGGCTTCACGAGTTGCCCATTTGTAGTATTGGAGAAGGCTTTAAATATCGATCTGATATGGATCTCTGATGAAAAGGTGCTGATAAGGTATAATTAGCGGCACTGAAAACCTCGAAAATAGATAAGCAGTATACGAGATGTGAGAAGCACAAGCAAGCGGTGATTTGCAACATACGAGCAAAATTATTGTGCTGGAGACAGTTGTGCCGAGCTATGTAGTTGGGAGCATAAATCTCAGCTTAAGTCAAAGGTTAGGGTTCGGTGAATCACTTAATTCATAGCTGTTGAACGACTCATTCTGAATGTGAAGTAGTTTTGAGTTTATGCTCATTGCCGGCACTAAGGTAATTGCAGAAAAATGGGGTTGAAAGGACAGTAAGTAAAGTACAGAATAGCAATAGCATCGTTGACGCCTTTCCTTCCTTATTGTTAGGCTTGTAGCTAGCAGTACAAAAAAAGCTCAAGTCATTACAGGTTTTAATTGTTCGCAGCCTCCTGCTTCTACCCCTCGTCCTCAAACATCCATCTATAACTATCGATCTCGCTAATGCTTCTTGACTAACCAAACGACCCGCAGATTCCGGGAATGAAATGATACTGCTGCACCATAGAAACAGAAACAGGAAAAGTGCCACCAGTTGTGACAATGAAGGAACAAAATCTCTTTTAAAGAGACTTTTTACCGTTAAAGAACCCATGCGCCATTAAAATGCTCAATCCCTCCAATGCAAACTGAAAGCAAAAAATTGTAGAATGATATAAAAATCCAAAGAAACGTGGATGGAACGCAGGACATCAAGTTGGTCTAAGTTCTGATATTAACGCTCTGACCAAGAAGATTAACTAGCGAAAGCCGAACCTAGTGAAGCGAGAAGTTGGAGATGGTGGCCCTGGAATCTGTCTGTTGTAGATGGGATTGCAGCAAAGCATTCCCACTCGAGATCCAAACTTGCTGCCTCTCAAGGAAACCATATGCTTGCGAATATGAGATGCAACTTGCTCCCTGTGCTGGATCGATGCATGTTGAAGAATCCACTGCACAAGATAGTTACCGTATTGATCGCTGGCAACTGAGATACGTCGTTAGCAAGACAACTCTCGCAACAAAAACTACAGGAAAGAGGAGATATACTGTCAATCAATGGGATGCGTGGACGATCTGGACGACCTTCACAAACCCGATCCAAATATCTATCTAAGAACTCGTTACCTCCAACCTTGAGGCACTTTTCGACAACCTTTGAAGCATATTGGTCCATGCTGTATTCTGGGGCGTTCTGGATGACAACATCGATGGCACGGCTGCGGTCGTGCGGAGCACCATGCTCACTATGATGTATGTTAGTCCACGAAAAACAAGAGGTATGGATATTAATGGATGGGGTTTACGAACCAAATGTGCTGGATGCACCAATTTCCAAACTGGCCACGAGCGATGAGGTCAATGTACTCGAGAACTTCCGTGATGCAAGGACGCTATAGAGTGTTAGATTAGATATCCTCACTGGAGTTCAATTAGCTGACCTTATCATTTTCAAGGCAGTTCTCGAAGATATTCTGGACAACGAGACTGCCAGTTTCTCCAAGGGCAACCTCGTGCCACATTCCCCGCAGTGCTTCATTAACGTACTTCATAATTTGCGGTGGGTTTCCTGTCCAACGAAGTTCGAAAAGCTTTTGCCAAACATGACAAGCATCTGAAAAAAAAATTTAGCATAAAATACATACCAGGGACTAGTAAACTCACATCGATGGATGACAGTCTCCGGAATACGACGAAGAAGCTCGCTCACCATGGTAGCCTTGAACTCCTCGGGGACACAGTCGAAGGCCTTTTGGATAACATGACACCCGAAAGCATCCATGCTCAATGCAACAGTATTGCCACGGATAGCATTAGCAATACCTTGAATTTGTTCCTGAGTACCGTGTTCGAAGCACCGTTGAACGAGAAAGTTCCCAAAACGGTTGATCATAAGCTGATATGCCTGTGCAACGATAGCATCCACAATAGCATGTTTCTGGTCTGCAGTACCAATTTTAAGCTTTTGCTGCAGAAAAATTGAAGCTTGCTGGTCATTGTTGCACACGATCTTATCAACAATGTACTTCCAATTACAGTTAACGCTTCGTTCTAGTAGGCGTCTGTAATTGAGCGGCTCAATGGTCGACACATAGGTCTGTCCTGGCGGTGCGGTTCCCTGGACAGAAGTGAGTAAGGTACTGTAAACAACCCTGGGGGGAAAGCACCTGAACTCCTGGTCCCCAAATATTTGCAGCAGAAGCAGCACTGAAATCATTTACTGCGGGGGTAGTGAGAGGTGTCACAATAGGGCTCGGGTTGAACTGTGCTGAAGGTGAGAGTCTCTCTACAGAAGTGAATGGCATGGCTCCAGGGTTGTACGATGCACGTCGACCACTGAAATAACGTGGATCGTTTAACGGTGGTCCGGCCAGAGATTGTGAAGCAAAAGAACGGTGACCTTGATTGTTCCAGACACGGTTTGCAGCTCCAAAAATTTCCCCGGGCTCAATGGCTGACCCACGACGGGCTGGTGGTCCTGGGAATTGCATGTCGGTAGGACTTGGCAATGGCATCGAAGGAAGTGATGCTTTAGACGAGCCCCAAATACCGGAACTTCCGGCAAATGGACCAGCAGAGATAGATTGGGGTTCACGAAACTCCATTGAAGATGAACTAGACTCGTCGTATCCAGCGGATGCCCAAGTATCGGCTCTCTCAGCACCAGGCCGTGGCAACTGTGCAAATTTTGTTTGGAGGCTCGCAAGTGTATGTTCGGATACATCTTCAAGACCGGCATGGTCGTCGGTAGACTGACTCAGGGCCTGATCAATTGTATGCTTCGTGATCCTGGTCTGAGCAAGCTCCTCATTCATCACATTGATCTGGGTTTTGGCGGCCATGAGCTCTGATTGAAGCCGGCTAACCTCCTTGAGATCCTGCACAACATGTCCTGGAGTGTACCTAGTATTCGGAGAGACGGAACGCATGGTGCCAGCCGATGATTCCCCAGGTATGTGGGTAGGTGAGGCATTGTAACTATTCCGGCCAGATGGTGGGTCGAACTTAACTTTGCTGAGTTCTCGTTCCTTTTTCTCTAGTGCTTCTCGTTGCTGGTCAATGAGGCGTTGTTGCTCCTGAAGCTTTGCAAGCAAATCCCTCACGTCGGTATTGTTCTCAATCTTTTTGGCGTCTCTTGGGGTCTTCATAAAGTTTCCATCCTGTCAAATAGCACATTGAGTTAGCAGATAATTATAAAAAAATTTAATAAAAAGCAACTCAGGCAGTAAGGTATTAACCTCATCAAATGGAGGTCGTACAACAATGTGCCCAATATTTCCCATCTTGGAAGTCATGAGTGGGAGGAACTCTTCTACTCCAGCACCGTCCGTGTTGTTGAGATCTCCCGACTAGTTCATTGTTAGTTATCAAAGCTTTGCAGTGACTATCATGTAGAAGGAGGAGAGTATAGCTAATACCTTGTTGTTTGCTGCCTTCAAGGAGCCGTCTGGGGAATCCTCGCGGATCATAAAGTGAGAGTTGTCCAGTTCGACTGGACGGTGGTCGTGTTCGATTGACATTTTCTGCTGCGAAAGAAACGGGATTCTGAATCTTTCTCTCTCGATGGTCGGATGATACAGTTGATGTAGAGTACAGTATGTGAAAGAAGCAAAAGAAACAGGAACAGTGAGAAGTCCAGATGATCGAAAGACAAACAAAAGAAAGAAAGAAAGGCGAGAAGTGGAGTGAGGAGGGAGATGTTGAGAGAGGAGGGGAGGAGGAAGATGCAGAGAGCAGTAAAATCAATACGACGAGGAGCACCAATGCTCATATGTGACCATTCCGAAAGTAGTATCAACGACAACTTGTGGTACTGGGTGGTCGTTGAGCCTGATAGTCCGGAGTGCCCGCCAGGGTTCCAAGACTAAGTATTTACGTATGAGCCTGACGCGATCTGGGTGGGCAACTCTAAGTACAAGCTTTCGAAGAACTTAGATTGCCTAGGTACTACCTATGCCAGCTTTGCTTGTACATGTAACTATCAAAAATCGGGTACTAAGAACTTTGGAAAGCACTTAGCCAGCAGAAATGTAAATTCTCCGCTCAGACATACGACGCTTTCGATACTCGCCAATTCGAATCAAACATCCCTAGTGCCTTCACTCCACCAGATCCACTCCAACTCGACTCTCTACCAACAAGGACGAAATCCGGCTGTCCAACACCTGTTCTTAAAGGCAGCAAGCGGGAAGCTGCCCGAAGACCGACTTCATCAGCACCCCACAACACAAGCATCAACCGCTCCCTCAAGAGTGGGCAAATGAATATTGCGCCCATTCCTGCCTCCACTTTGTACCGCTTGTTCTTTCCCAGCACATTTGATATTTCAATAAATGTTTCCGATATTGAAATGGGAAACCCTTCGGCACCACAACTGATTCTAGATGAGGGACGTCCAATAAGAACGACATTGCCTTCGGTCTCCTCCAATTCGTTGGTAATGTCCGTATCTGCTGCGAAGTACTGATAAAGGTTTCTGGATACATCAAGAGCTACTGTGTGCTTGTAGTCTTCACTTCCGGATGGGACAACAATACAAAACCCCCCCTCTGAAGCAAGAAAGGCATCCAAGGCACCCCATTGTCGCCCGCTTCTCTCGATCGACTTCCACTGCGTATCTGCTGTAGTCTATACTATATCAGACACCACCTTCTGCAATTGAGAGTGCACTTTTACCATCCAAGTACCGCTACCCAAAAATGTAAACGTATTTGAAGAATTCTCTGGCACCTCGAACTTCTGATCGTCTACAATCACTCGCTGTGGAATACCAAAACTCGGCGATCTTGGTCCTTCAAAATGCCATCTTCGGACGTTTGATGTGGCTAATTTCCATGTGCCGCCAGATCTTTCGACATTTATATGCCCGATTCTATGATCCAGAATCAGTAAGTGGCAATACAGAGCGTTGTATTGCACATACCTGTCGGGCTCTTCAAGCTGATCTACAACAATTCCGCCCCTCGAACCTGTATCTGCGGGATTAGCAACGACCAATGAAAACATATTTGGGAGATCCGGTATCACTGGAGTCTCGTCGAGATGCCGCGTCAAAAATCCGGATAATGCCCCGTCGGTCATCACACCCTCCCACCAATGTCTTTGTCCAGGAATTTCCAAGTACTGAGTTAACCAGTCTGCTTCACCAACAAGCTGGTGCATCCGTCTGGAATGGTACACTGGAACATTATCATCATCTTGTCCATGCTGTTGCAATATCGGTGTTCCTAACATATTCGGAGTTAGGAGCTCATGATTGTAGGTATTTAATGATGCTAGAACCATTGCGCTCTTCCGGGGATCAGCTTCGTGCCGCATATGATACGGAACATAAGCTGGGATTGAAAGATAGCCAGAGAGCGGTGCTGCAGCTATGATTTTGTCACTTCTAAACTATCATCAGTTTCCACAAAGCCCTGTTAGATTCAGTATTTACCTGTGGGTAAGCGTGTACCAGGTTCCTTGTCCTCCGTTCGAATGACCACTAACTACCCATTTCTCCAGATCTATTCCTTGCCTTGCCCACTCCACCTTTTGCATCCACTGGGGAATTGCTGCAATTCCTGCCTCCACGTCTTCAAATCCCCACCTATCTATGATTCGTCAATACACCACTAGTGAGAAGAAAACAAACTACGCACGCCAGTCATCACCACTCCAGGTTGTCACTCCACTTGGAAGTACAAGCCACGAACATAAGTGGGGAAGATCGCTGTACGATTCTTTTGACTGTGGGCTATCTGCCTCCACACCTGCTCCATGCAATGAAAGGAGGATCGGTAGCCTGTTTTCTGGGACCGCTTGGCAGGAAGCATTTGGTGACGGTGGTCTGAGAATCGCATATGAAACTATGCCTGATGGATGAAGAAAGCTTTATTCGATTCAATAGATTGTGGTTAACTTTGGCACCGAGATGTTACTCTAAAGCATAGCGCACTTGGTCGGTCTTACGTGTATTTTTGTGGTTGGTACCAATGGTTTATGGAATTTAAATGCTTTGTAACGGATAGGGTTATCTCGTTATCTTCTCCATTATGGCGGTAACGAACAACGAGTTCCAATCTGGTCGAGCTGACGGGGATATGTTTGATCCGGAATTTCACGGGTCTTGACTGACCTGACGCCAGTCGCACTGGTTGATAGTCGATTATTTTGGTAAAGCTCTAGAGAAAATGAGAACCGTGTCACCCGAGTAGAGTATACGCACATCTTTGCCTTCCACTCCAATAACCTCAACCCATCCAGTTGCCTCATTCCTCAGTGACATACTTGCCCACTCTCCCACCAGCTTCCCCTCGACAATATCCGACACCACCGCTTTCTCCGGCACTGCAACAAGCCCTTCCTTTGATTTATGCGCATCAACAGTGAAGCTCAATACCGGAGGCATTTCATCTCCAAAATTGCGAATGTCATGTGTTATCCTCACATCAACCCTATGTCGCCCTGGTTTTAGCTTCACCACGACAGGAGCACGTTTGTACCCATAGAAGTCGCCCCCAAAATATTGGACGTTGTTAATCCAGAATTCGCCAACATTATTGATGTATACCACCACAGTCGTATCCGCAGTTCCACAAATCTCCAATGAGCCGCGTGCCCATGCTTGATACTGTATCCCTGACCACCCGTAGATGGATCTGAGTGTGTTCCAATCCACGTTTTCAAACGCGACGTCCACTCGCGCCCTACCCGCGTCAAGGACAGCATTGGTAGTGTTCCACTTTGCGATTCCGTTGATTGGGAGAGCGCTCGGAAACACAGCGTCCGGGGAGAAGGTTAAGTTTCTGAAGCCGCCTAGTTTTTCGAGGGGGTCCGCTCCCCATTCTGCTTCTTCTTGATATCAGTGACCATGCTCCGGCCATTGATAATGGAGTCAAAAACGGACCTCGTGTGCCAATTTGGAAGGGACCTAAGACTTCCCATGTAGATCTAAAACTCAATATCGATGACGCCAGGCATTGTGCCGAGGCCCACAAAGCCAACAATGGCAACTGCATGAGTGTGGTTGTTTTAAGGTGAAGCATCTTTTCTGCTAGTGTGCACGACAAAGACATCCGAATGTTCAAACATCAGAATCGCTCAACAGTTAAATAAAGTCTCTGGAGGGAAGAAGGGACGGGAACATGTATTAACCATAACAATCGTCTTTCCTTTTATGGAACCCTCTATATACAACAAAATCAATCGCTTTTATGCCCCCCTGATGTCGGAGCGGAGAATCTCGATACTGAACCAACACATCCATAACTCCCATGCGCTGACACGCCCATCATTTCATCAATAAAACCCCAATGTGTATGAATACAATATCCGAACTGAAAACCCGAAAAGTAAAAAAATCGTCGACGGTAAATAGACCAAGTCTACTGGTAAAATACAATTATACGCCGTAAACAAACCTGCCCTAGGTATATCCGTCAAAAGTAGGTTGTCTAGAGTCGTTTCTAACTGCTTATAATAACTTGTCAAACGCAGGAATTAACGTTTGGGCTATCGGTCGTAGTTAGCGCAAGATTCACGTATAGACAAAATAGGGAAAGAAACTCACCCAGCCAGAAGGAGAAGACAAGCTTAGGTCCAGTCATCAAGAGCTTGGGGGTAAGTCCTTTGAAGAAAGCAGTAGGACCTTCATTCTTCATCATCTTTCCAATGATCTTGAAACCGCCCTCAGGGTTTTCAAAGTTCTTGTTTTGGATGCGGGTCTTAATGACATCCAGAGGTGCCGAGACAACCAAAGACGCCGTGGCACCGGCAACAGATGCAATGAAGTTCTGTCCCCAAGTGGCCTTGTTGTAATCCGCAATTCCTAATGCCTCCTTGGCGAAGGCACTACCACCGAAGAGCTATATACTTTGTCAGTAGCAGTTCAAAACTAGATGTTACAGCATGAAGAAATACAGCAAAAGACCCAGGGGCGTTGCGGGCAGCCGTCCATGCCCATCCTCTGTACAGACCGAAGCCTTCATCGGCGATAATCTTGAAGAGACCACGGCCACGGAAAGCTTCGGGGTTCGTCTGCCTCTTGATCTTCAAAACGTCAAGGGGTAGAAGAACGATCTCTCCGATACCGATGATACTACATATCGTGAGTGGTCACAGAGACCATGCACAAACATGGGAGAGCTGACCTTCCAGCAGTTGCGTGCATGATCGGCTTCCCGATACCCTTTCCAAATGCACGGTCGAACTTGTCGCCGTGGTGTTGACTCAGGTAATCCCTCACAAATGGCTGGCCACCATACTTGTAGATTCTCTGCAAAACCTTGTACCCCGCAGCATAACCAAGGCCAGGAAAAAGAGACAGGAACTTGCGGCCAACAGCTGCGGATGCATAGTCCTTAAAGATAACAGTCTGAAGCTGTGGGAGGTTGCTGATTTTGGTATGGTTACTCATGAGCCGCTTCGCGATAGTGTCGACCTTCGGAGATGTGAAGTTAGTACCAGAACGTCTATGCCAATCAAGAACGTCAACATACGGGATGAAAAACAGCAAGCTCCGCAATTCCCGCAGATCCTGAAGGCATGAGTCAGTTTCTGGCTGGCGAAGCTCAATTGCAAAAGTTCATACCAGAACCAAGTAAACGAGCTACTGTCGACTCTTTCTTAATGCCCTTCGCAGAGGTGGACGTGGTGAGTGCTACTGGAGGAGACATAGTTGCAATATGTAAGAGTCGGATTGGATATCGGGAATTTGTAGGAGAAGACGGTGATGAAGAAGGGCGCGGGGTTGTTTAACAGGTGAGGCGAGTGATATAAACTGGAACCGGAGGAAAAAAAGTTCGAAAACCCCAATAGCCTGAAAGCAAAACGACCACGCTATGTCAAAAAATATTCGACCCCAAAATATTATTGAAAGAGGCATTTTATTCGGCCTTCCTAAAAGTCTTTGTATGATTTCCATCTTCAGCGTTTCAAAGGTCTCGAGTTTATCATTTTGGCCGCCCGCCTATTGAAGGGTCCTTGGCGCTGGTGGGTCAGCAAGCTGGTACCGACCACAAAAGATCAGGCAGTTTTCACTCATCTCCAACTCATCCGCAATCAGTCACCTTCCACCACTACCGCTTAGCCACACACCCGTCATTTCAAATCATCAACAATCCACGACTCTCTCAACCACCAGCCTCTCATCCAACTTCAAAAGCAACGTCGGACCATCTTCGCAACGACTGTCGTTGTTCCCCGCTCGCAGCGGGTATTTGTAGGGGAGAGGCGCACACGTGTGACAGGAATCCCACCAGGGTCCCTGGCTCTTCAGAACAGGAGGAATAGAAATCTGGGGAATTAGAATCGCGCACTTGTTTTGATTCTTTCCTCGCGGAGCCCTATTTTGCTTTTCGTTGCGTAGTTAGCACGTTAGAATCAAGAAGGAAGCTGTTGCGATTGTTGTGCCTTCACTGCCTCTCTGCGCCTTCTTGTTACCTACACTGGTCATATTTACCCCAAAGACAGCTGCAGCATGTCAAGTTTGTCTTCAGATGAGTTGGCAGAGGACTACAAGTCCTCCCTCGAGGATCTGTCGTTTAACTCAAGATACGAGATAAGCAATCTTACTGTCATCGCAAGAGAAAACATTCATGCGGCGCAGGCGATTGCTCGAACGCTAGAACAACACATACATAATGTGGGTTTCATTCTCATTGGATGCCGGCAGAGGAGAGACCGGATATATTGAAGATCGCGAGCTAATTATATGTTCAGACTGCACCAACTCGAAAGCTTCCTGCTTTATACCTCCTCGACTCTATCGCCAAAAATGTGGGAACTCCATACACTCTGTTCTTCCAGCGAAACCTATACCAAACTTTCATGGACGCATATCTGGTCGTCGAACCACCAATACGACGAAAACTTGAGGAAATGCTGCAGACATGGAAGCAACCTGTTCCAGGATCTACCTCGTCTCAGCCCGTCTTTGCGTCCGAAATTACGCGAAAAATCGACAATGCCTTGATTAAGGCAAGGACTGCCGCGCTACAACACCAACAGAAGCAGATGAGACAGAACCAGGCACTGGGGTTGGATAGAGCGGCGGGCAGAACGCCTCCCCCGCCACATTTCAGGAATACACCGCCACCACCTATGGCTAACGGGAGCGCACCATACATGAATGGACATGGATATGACTATGGGAGGAGTGCTTCGGGGACACCCAATGGAAATACGGTTGGTAGACAAAAATGCCATTCAGAAGTGCCACTTTCTTATATTGCTGTGTCTCAGCCGATCCAGAACGCCTCCGCATCTGTTGGATTACAGCAACTTTCTCTTCAAGGTCCACCACCACCTGCTGGTGGGAGTGTAGACACATTACAAAGTGATATTTTCCGCCTGATTGATTCTTGTCAAACAGCCGTTGCGCGAGAACCGCTTAACCTAGAGTTGCAGAAGAGGCTACAGGCCCTGGTTGATCTTAGGAAAATATTACAGACTCAGCAGTTACCAGAAGCCCAACTTGTACTTGTTAGGGATCAGGTTCGAGCATTGGCGAATCCGACCCCACCACCAGCAGTGGCAGCACCGCCCCCGCCTCCTCAGATGCAGCTTCCACTGAGTACTCAAGATCTGGCATCTCTATTGGCAACAGCTACTCACAACATGCCTATGTCATTCCCCGCAGTCTCTCAACCTCCGCCAATTACCCTTCCAGTCTCATTGCCAACGGCCCCGATAATACCTCCACCCCCTCCACCAATGGCTGGTTTTGGTGCAAATGGAGGAATGGATCCTGCTTCATTGTTTGCATCATTGCAAAAAGCTGGGCTTTTGCCAAACTTTCCAGGAGGTTTACCACCTCCACCACCTCCGCCTCTCCCTTCTGCCGGAGTGTTACCGTTTCCTCTTCCTCTTCCTGGAAATCTCCCAAGGAACATAATGACCCCACCCATGCATCATGCTGCCCCTGTTGGTACAAACTTGGGGAATAAATGGGATTGGCGAATAATCGATGTAGAAATGAAATCAAAGTCGTTAAAAATGTAGTGTGCTACCTTTACCTTCGTATTCCCCAGGAAGATATTTGCTGTTGTTTGCCATCGTTCTCAAAACTGAAAACAATCAGCGGGAGAGAGTATGTTTGCTAATTCATTACGTGTTTGTAGACCCCGCCCACACCTTATTCCGAGATTGAATGAGACACTGCCAAACAAGTGTAGCTCATGTGCTCGCCGGTTTGAAGACTCGGAGAAAGGCCGGAAAGAGAAGAGAGCTCACCTGGACTGGCATTTCCGAGTTCACCAGCGAATGGCCGAGAGTGTCAAGAGGGGACAGAACAGAAGTTGGTATGTTGGTGAAGAGGTACGTATCCTGGAATCTTGCATAATTGTGGTTGCATATATAGCTTGTCCTATTCACGAATATACAAACAATCATATGAAAACTTTTGAAAGGAGTGAATTCTAACTTAAAATCAAAGGAATGGATTAAATCCCATGACGATGCCGAGGACATCATGACCCTTGAAACAGAAACTACGGCAATCGAGAACGCAACGGCAACAGCGGAGTCCAAGTCAGAGGAAGTCCGGAAACAATACGTTGTCGTCCCGGATGCTTCAGAGACGCATAAGGTGTGTCCCATATGCCAAGAGGAACTGAAATATGTATGGCATGACGAGACGGACGAGTTTGTCTGGATGGACGCAAAACAGGTGGGAGGAAGGATATACCATGCTTCTTGTCATGCGGAGGCAAGTAAGGACAGAGCAAATGGTGCTCTGGCTGGTGGAAGCAGAGGTGGAACTCCGGATTCTGCTGCAGGTGTAAAGCGAAAGGCAGAGGTAAGCTCACTATCTTTTTATGGAACTTAGGCAATAGCTGATAGAGGAATAGGACGACGACATGGACCGCAAGGTGAAGATCAAGTCCGAGCCCATGTAATATCAATATCAAAGCACAAGCATATAATAACCGTAGATGTAGTGTGTGTGGTTTGTCTATTCCTTTCCTCTTTCCTGAGCTATTTGATGGGGCATTTGGTTTTCTTTCTGAAACAAAAAATCGGTGGGAGTGCTTTAAGGTTCGGGCGTATTATGATTTGGCGTTTTGTAGTGATTTTGGTTTTCTGTTTGTTTACCTGTTGTCTGTAGCTGTATTCTGTGGCCCTGGTATCGTTTACTCTTTGGGTATCTAATACCCTCACTTCGGCTGGTATATAAGTAGGGGATCCATGATAGATGAGGTGTACTTAAACCAACGAATGCTCCTAAACACCAGTCTGGGCCAGGAATCGAGCAACACATCCGAAAAGAAACAAAAAAGAACCGCCTGGACAGGGCTCAATGCGTCTTCGTATTCATGAATTGATTTCTCCGAATGTATTTCTTATTCTTTGTGTCTAATGGTATCGAATTGAATGAATTGCTATTTATCTTACCAACTTGTGCTCGAAAAAATTGAATTTCAATCCACTGCTAGATTCCTATATTGCCGTGCTATGAGCACCAGATATTACCGGGTCTTTCCTCAAAAGTAAGCTCGGAAAACCTACGTGGACTACATTAGCACCTGTGATCTTTCATTTCGACCTTCATTTCAATCCTGCGGAATCAATCTCAATAATAACCCACCCATAACAGTGGAATTTCTTTGTACGAGTACACCCAATAATATATTAACAGTTATGGAACAACAAATGGGAACAAGGGTCATGCCAGTACCGGCTTCAAAGCTGAAGTACTCTATGGCAGCGAGCGGGGGGAGGTGAACACCCATAGGCAACGGCGAGGAGACAGTATAGGGCGGAACACCCAGGTTACGAATGCAGGGGCCGACAGGGCTCTTGTGCAGGTAGATTCCCCGGGACAATCGCCTGGTGTTTTGCGCAGCTGTTGGAATTTCTGATCACAAATGCTCACTCGACCTGAGTGATGCTGGGTTATGACAGACTCATGTGCCAGTATTGCTGGTCAAAGAAGCATGGCTGTGTATTGATAGAGTCAAGAATGCGTTTACTTGGCCTAATACGTATGACTAAGCTTAAGGCGGAGGGGAACGTTTTAGAGACTTCCTTCATCTAATGTCCAGCAAATATGTAGGCAGACTAGACGCAACCAGAACCCAGCAAAAATCCAGCTCCGCACTACTGATGGAAGAATCCAGTTTCTACCCTTCTATATTCCACTGAGTGTCAAAGAAACCCATGGACATTCAACGGAACCAAAAGGCCGTCGAACTCACAGCGCCCAAATGACCTTTCTTATATATAGAATGGCAAGGCATACCATGCCACCTTTTCTTTCCATCCTCCCCCCTCACTGAAGCACTCAATCACTCAATCAATAATCAAATGGCGCCTTTGACTAAGGACATCGTGTACGCTAGATACCCTGACGGAACTATGCGGCCGATACTCACCCCGAGCGGCCAGTATGCCTCCGCTCAGACTATGCCAACTAAAGGTTTCTGGAGCAAGCTCAAGGGTGCAATCAAGAAGTGGGGTGTAAGAAGAAAAAGGAGAGGGAGACGAGTTTCTGGGGGTAAGAGGCGAGGGGTGGAGAGGTGGTTTGTAGGGGAGGAGGGTGAATGAAGAATTGTTTTCTAGCTTTGTGCTCTAATGTGGCCCAATGCATAGGTTTGGATAGATTTCAATTCTCGCCTAGATGATACGAAATAGCCTGGAGAACAGATATCGTGCATCCACTCAGCGGTGTGTACAGGATGAGATCATACAGTAGCTTTTGATATTGCCAAGCAAACTTATCCGACTGCTTTTTGGAATGATGAATGTAGTGGATCTGGTGCTAAGCAGTAGCTGTGGTTAGAGTAACATGTTTACTAGAGTAGATAAACAACTTCCGAGGCTAGCCTCGGACCGCACAGATGATCCCATTGCCGTGACACCGAATGATCCCCGGCAAAACAACCCGACTTCCTGGTTTAGAATATTTGCACTTAATTCGGCCCGCATGGGCATGGCGCTGCAATACCAGGGAGTAGATACTTTGAGTCATGATAGGATGAATATTTGAAATATTTTTTGTTTCCCCCCACCTTTTATTGTCGCAGCTATTGCATACAACAATCTCTACTACTGTTACAAGGCCCAATATTCGACAGGAAAAGCGCGCCGAAGAATGTCGCTTTTAGCGTGAAATGGAACGAAAACAGTTTCCCAAACGCAAAAAGCCAGAAACACTCAATCAAAGAAAAGAAGAAAAAACCCTAGATTTCCACCGCCATCGCAGCCACTATTTACTAGTTGGCCAGTCTAACCTTCGCCAATACGCTCGTAGTCGATGGCTGCTGCTTCTTTTCGTCGAAAACGTTCAATAGCGCCTTCCACACCTGACCAGGCTCCTGGCTGGCGTCAATTCCCCGCCAGATACCCTTCTTCTTGTAGTAGTCGACTACGGGTGCGGTCTGTATGTGGTAGGTTCCAAGGCGCTTCTTCAGGGTCTCGGCGTTATCGTCAGAGCGCTGGATCAAGGGCTCTCCAGTAACATCGTCTTTCATGTCCACTTTGGGAGGGTTGAAGATGCGGTGGTATGAGCGCCCAGAGGTGGGGTGAATGAGACGCCCGGTAATGCGAGCGACGAGGAGCGCATCATCAATCTCGAGCTGAATGGCGTGGTTGAGCTTCTCACCACGGGCTGCCAACATGGAATCGAGGCGGTCGGCCTGAGGAACGGTTCTTGGGAATCCATCAAGGATGAAACTAGGAAACCAATTAGTATACTGCATGCCCAGTCGTAAATCAGAATTGCCATCCATACCCGTTGCTGCACTCTTTGTTGTTGTCGAGTTCGTTCTGGATCATGCCGATCATAATCTCATCGCTGACGAGTCCTCCTTCGTTCATGATCTTCTTGGCTGCAAGTCCAAGGGGTGTCCCCGCAGCGACTTGCGAGCGCAGCATGTCTCCGGTGGCCTTCCCAACATCAGCGCCGTGTCAAAAAATGTGTCCGGGCGTAATACCAAGTGGCAGGCGCAGAATTTCTCTTTGATCTTTGGCGCCTGGGTTCCCTTTCCTGCACGCAGTTTCGATAAGTTAGCAAAACTCCAAATTGAAACATTGGAAAGTGCCTAGACAAGGCCACGGTGGTAGAAGCCGGACAGTATCACATACCAGCACCAGGAGGACCCATGAGAATCATCCGAATTCGCTCCGCACTTGTTTCCTCACTTCCACCCTTCATACTCCGCTCAATCTTGTTGATTCTGTCCTGAAGCTGGTTTACCAAGTCCTTGAGACCGGCGACATCTTGTAATGAAGGAGCCATGGCGAATTGCGTTTTGAGAACCGCCCAGGGGGAATCAAAAAAAGAAGACAAAGGGGAGGGGAGGGAGAGTCTGAGAGAGAGAATGTTAAGAAGTTTGGCGCAGGAGTTAGAGTGGGGTGGTGGACAGAAGGAGATGTTAACCGGGGCACCTCTGGAAGAAAGGAAGTACTCTCGGCCAAGACTTTTTTTATGTAGGTTTATGGAGGTTGTATTAAGCCATCGTCGGTCGCTCGGCCCTCCAAGCCTAAGGTTTGAACAGTCTACATTTCAACGTGTCAAATAAGCACACATTTATGTGTTTATATGAATCTTAAGTGTCTGGGGAGTTGCCCGTGTCATTTAGCTTGTGCAATGCTATGAATTCTGCACTTCAATTCAATCCTGCCAGCGGACGAACGGGATTCGCGAGGTTGACGATGGCATGTGGCAACGTCCAGTCTTAACGTTGCCTCCGACGGCTGTTTTGGGTGTTGAGCCTCAAATTTGCCGCGATAAACGCAGACGCCAGAGAATTGTGACGCTTCTACTATCGGCGCCTTTCCACAACTCAAACCCCGAAACACCTCTAACAATCAAAGTCATCATCACCTTCATCCACAAACCCAGCCTCTCCGCCGATAAAGCACGAGCAGCACAGGACTATCATGCCTACCACTGTAAGGGAAGCCGTTCCCTCCGTAACCGTCTCCATCGCTCCCCTCATCCTTCTCAGCGCATGCGATCACTATGGCCGCTCAGCTAAAGGAACACGAAAGAGAGTTGTCGGTGTGCTACTGGGCCAGAACACGGGTTCAACAGTAAGAGTCACAAACAGCTTTGCAGGTATGAGCTTCTTGATGCTTTGGGTCATCTTCTTCCGATGGATTTGGGATGGTGTTTGTTGACCGTTTCAAGTTCCATTCGAGGAGGACGACAAGGATCCTGCAGTGTGGTTTCTTGACCATAACTACGTCGAATCAATGAACGACATGTTCAAGAAAGTCAATGCTAGGGAGAAGCTTATTGGCTGGTACCACTCTGGTCCCAAACTCAGAGCCTCCGATTTACAGATCAATGAGCTGTTCAAACGATACACACCGAATCCTTTGCTTGTCATCGTGGATGTGGAACCCAAGGTTATCGGAGTACCCACAGATGCTTATTTTGCTATCGAAGAGATTAAAGATGTATGGAGAAGCTTGATTTCTTTGCTGTTTGACCACATGAAAGTGCCACTGCTGATGCTAGTTACTTGCAGGACGGTACAACCGCATCAAAAACCTTTGTGCATACACCATCGATAATTGAAGCTGAGGAAGCCGAAGAGATTGGAGTTGAGCACCTGCTTCGAGACATCCGCGATGTCGCCGTCGGTTCCCTCTCTACTCGCATCAACAACCAGCTACAGTCTCTGCAAGGCCTCCACCTCCGCCTGCGGGACATCGGTAATTATCTCCAGAAAGTCAATTCTGGTGCGCTTCCAGTCAACCACGCCATTCTCGGCCTTCTGCAAGACGTGTTCAACCTGCTACCAAATCTGTCAACACCCTCATCCGTGGACGGCGAAGATAACAACGAATTGGCGAGAGCGATGGCTGTCAAGACGAACGACCAGCTGATGAACATCTATCTGTCGTCGCTTATCCGGGCAATTATTGCTTTCCATGACCTTATCGACAATAAGATCAAGAACCGACAGGATCAAGCGGAGGAACAGGAGAAGGAGCAAGACAAGGAGAAGGAGAAGGACGAGAAGGACGAGAAGAATGGTAAAAAGGCCGAGAAGGATGGTGAAAAGGGCAAAAAAGATGATACAGAAAAGGGTGGGATCGATAAGGACCTGGATCTATAGAGGATGGGCATTTGGGAACACATTGAGAAGTGCCAATGTTATTGTACTTTTCGCGATCTGTAGCATAGGGTTTGATAATAATGTCCGCGTTATACAAGTACACGAGACTGTCAGTTATCTACAGCGGATGACTATCCATTCTCGACCGAAAAGCAGCCGATATTTCGGATTTATATACATAAGGTCAGCTCCCCCGTGCCTGATTCTCACAGGATCACACTTAGCGCTCAAAGCTTCCCCCGCACACTGCCCCACTTCACCCATCCCGCCAAGCAGTCCGACCACATCACAACAGTAACGATGTCTTTGGCCGCCTTGTCTATAGTTGAAAGCGCAAAACGATTGGCAGCCTATCGCGCAGTTGACGAGCACTTCCCCACAAATGCGCGTTACGTCGGCATCGGCTCCGGATCAACAGTCGTCTATGTCGTCGAGCGGATAGCGCAATTCGCACGGGAGCGGACGGACCATGTCACCTTCGTACCAACCGGGTACCAAAGTCGCGAACTGATCCTGAAGGCCGGGCTGAAGTTGGGAAGCATCGAGATGTGCCCGGAGTTGGATGTTGTGTTTGACGGCGCCGACGAAGTGGATCCATTTCTCAACTGCATCAAGGGTGGCGGGGCGTGTCTTTTCCAGGAAAAGCTAGTGGCGATTTCGGGGAGGAAGTTGATCGTTGTTGCCGGTGAGTAGTAAGATGGACAGTGGGAGAGGAAGGAGGAGGGTGCTGAGTAGAGGAGACTTTAGGAAGTTGAGTCCCAGTCTGTCGACGCATTACGCTCCTGGCATCCCGATCGAGGTCGTGCCCCCCGCTGCAAACCATGTTCTTGCGCGACTCTCCCATCTGGGGAGTACCGGACCTGCCGTCCGTATGGGAGCCCCCGCAAAAGCTGGCCCATGCATAACTGATAATGGAAACTTCATTATCGACGCGCCGTTCCAGGATGGGTTTATCCCGGTCGCTAGTTCCTCGATTTCTCCGCCCAGACCGTTGTCCCCTTCATCCAGCGCCGCTGCGGTAGATGCTGGGCTGAGTCCTGATACCGGGCACGAAAGGGTCGGGGGGAGCGATGTATTGGGGAAGGAAGAGGGGCATCCCGGCGCTGCGGTTGGTATGGGGCTGGGAGCAAACGATAATGTCGAGGAGCTTGCGAGAACGCTGAAGGGGGTTGTGGGTGTGGTTGAGCATGGGATCTTTTGGGCGGGAGATAGGAAGCCGGTGATGGCATACTTTGGGATGGAGGATGGGACTGTTGCTGTAAGGGGGCACACATCGCAACATCACTGAAAGAGGAACGGGAAATATGGAAATATGGGAATATCTATGAGTGTTCTATGGGTGTTTAATGTATTTATGCCATATAACGAACGCGATCCGAATGCTCTACAGAAATTGCGCTAAAGTAATATTATATTGAAGTAGTTGAAAAACAAAAATACAGATATAATGCTATGTTGCATGAATTCACCCCCTCAACTCGAATCCGCCAGCAATGGTCGCCTTTCATCATCTTCCCCACGCCTCCCGCTCCCGGTGGTACCGATGGTTTGATCTGCCTTCTTCTTGGCCTTATTGTCCGCGAGTTCCCACGTGATGCACATAATCAACAAACACCCCTGTAGTATACCAGTGACAACATAAGTCGCCCAACTGCTCCATCTAGTCCCCTCCCTAGTTGCCAATGAGACCGCCCACACAAAGCTCCCAGGTGTCTGAATACACATCATTGGGATGCTGAGACTACCAACATGCTTTAACCTCCACGTTGTGAACAGCTGTGGGATATACTGTATCGACGCCAGGATTGTGGATTGCACGCCCAGGAAGTTTGCCCACTTCACCAGTACGTCTGATGGTTGGGGTGGACTGTTAGGATCCTGCTGCATCGTTCCGGAGCGGAGGAGCGAGATGTAGAATGTCGCGGCGGTCATTGCGACGAAATGCACAATTGACAGGAGAGTGATTGTAACCGCGACTTTGGGGGAGGGAGCTGCGGGAGTGCCTGGGATACCTAGGGCTCCTGGGTGAGGGAGGTAGATAAGGAACAACGCCAGGCTTTCACCATCTCGTCAGATCATCCACCGGTACATAAGGAGGGATACAAACATAACCGCAAAGCAAGCCCATTGCGTCCCCACCTGCGCTACTCCCATTGACGCAGCAAAGCAATTAAATCCCCCAATTCCCTTCCCACAACATCCGAGCACACCCCAGGAAAGAACCAAGATATTCAGAAACGCACATGTTCCCGAAGTGACACCGAGAAGTAGGAAGAGTGGACTGATTCCCTCCGAGGTGCCGCGAGAGATGATGCGGATGTGCTGCGGGAGGTAGGAGATCTGCAGTTCATCCATGTAAGCTATTCGTCACCAGATTACTAGAAGGCAAGAGATAAATACTGACCAGAATTCCAAAGAGAATGAGGAATGAAAACAAAAGGTTTAGAATAGACGGTGATAGTAGACTGGTGCACTCTTGAGCTGGTGTTGATAATGGGGAGAGCGCTGACATGTTTGTGGTTGGTGAGGACGTTGAGCTTGTGTTGCTCTGAGCTGTGCTTACTCTTGAGCTCTTCCGTGGCTTGGCTTGTGTAGCCCTGGGTGCTTGTGGCTGGTGGCCACACAAATTGTCACTCACTTACTGGGATATGGTAGCTGCCCTCAAAGCCGTACTTCAAGCGCTGGGTGGGGTACGCCTCCTCTCACACACTCCTGGAGGCTCCCAGTGACTAAAATGCATTTTGCTGATGCAGTGTTAAGTATATTCTACACCACTGTACTTGATCTACAACAACTCCTTGAATATTAGAGGAAACTAAAAGAGGAGACAATCAAGTGAAAGAGCATCTTGTTAACTACATTTCATATATAAACAATACCCTGGTCAAAGTAAAATTCATGGAGTTAATTGAGCTCAAAGTTGGATAGATGTGGGAGCTGGGAGTGGGGGAGGTGGCTCTGATGGGAGTGTGGTTACGAGGTGCCCCGCTAGCGGCTTGTTAGGTGTGGGCGCTGGGTGCGCCCATGCCCCTGATAAGGCGCCCGAGCCGTATGCATGAGGTGTGCAAGTTTAATTTGTCAGTCTGGGCACGAGAAAAAATATGGCCCAAATGCAAGGGATGCTGAAAATATCCCTTAATCATAGTATTCAACTCCACAAACTCCAAATCAAACTCCTCAAAGGCCAGTGGCCCATGCAAAATGATCTCTAACAACCATCTTCCCCGACTTCACCAGCGCTCTTGCTGCATCAGCCCCTGTTTCCTCCTTCTCCTCATTCACATCACCAGTGACATCCGATATATCAACATCAAACAAACCCGGTGCAGCGCCTCTATCCCCTCTTGTTGAAAAAAGTGTAGCTTTGCCAGAACATTCTCCAATAATGAGCATGTCATGCTCTGGTGAGAAAGCGCCTGACATAATCTGACTGTTAAGCATAGCAAAATCCCGTATAAAAGGATCCCCGCGCTTTATGTCCCAGGCCTTTACCGCTCCATCCGAACCACCAGTATAAAAGCGGTCGTTAGTAGGCCCCCAAAAAGCGCAAGTTACTCCTGTATCATCAATATCAGGGTTGCCGTCGATATGTACCATAAGCGAGTTCCCATGCTTTAAATTATGAAGTGCTTGATTGGGATTTCGGCGGTCCCAGACGGTAGTACTGCCGTCCGTTCCCGATGCAGTTACATAGATTTCGCAAGGGCTACATCGACCACTGTTAGGATCCGCAGTTTTGACAAATCTGACACAGATAGAACTCACGATACTGTGACCTTGTTTATGTCACACTTCTCACAGTCGAACTCGCTGATGGAACGCGTATTCCTTCCAACGTTACCGTCCAGGTTATACAGCCGGATTTGAGTCTTAATGTGTTTCCCGGCACGATTGGTACCAGCCACGGCAGCTGTTGCAAACATTGTGCCCTCCTCATCAAGGAAAACATCGAATTGACGTGTGGACCCGGGCATGACATTTTCGGCAACCTTTTCAGCTTTAATATCGAATATTAACAGATCTCCGGAGTTACCCTTCTCGAGTCGGTTATCATATCCGGCAATAAGCCAATTTGGCCTGAGGTTGTTACACCATGCCAGTGTAGCAGCCTCTAGGTTCTGCTTTGCTGGTTGGAATACCACTGGAGAAGTTTCCAGATTTCCATTCGGGTCTATGTGCAGGACAGACACGTTACCGTCTTTGCAACCGGCAGAAATCATGTTATGATGCATTGGGCTAGTGGCAAGATGCGACACTGCACTACCAAGGTTTATGGAATTGAGAAGCGTCCCATCTTCTCCAAGCCAGATTTTGACTGTCTCATCATAGCTTCCGGAAAATAGAAGTTGCCCACCTCTTGAATATTTGACCGAACTTACTGTCGAGTATAGATACCGGTCTAGGACAGCTTGGGGAGCAGCACCCTGCCGTGGGACTTTATGGCCATCCAGCATTCTAATTTTCAGCGAATCCAATGATCCCAACATGAGGTTTCCTGGTCGGTTGTACTGATCGTCAAAGGTACAACCTGTCAAATGTCAATTCTAATCTCTTCTTTCTCTTGTGAAGCACAGACAAGAACTTACAGCCTAGACCGAATCTTTGTCCATCCGGTGACCAACAAATGTCCAAAATATCCGAACTCCCTTCTGTAAAAACTTTCCATGCAGGCATTGTGTCTCTTATCCTTAATTCCATCGCTCGTCCTAGCTCACGTAAACTCCCCCAGCTGACGAGATTCTTTCCGGCTTCACGCAGGAGACGAAGTCTCGATTGTGGTAGATAGTGAGGGTAGGCAGTAGTCCGTTTGGACTGGCGAGGGATCCTGATAATAGACTCTCCTAAAGGACGGCTTCTACGGTTCATAAAGGCTGTCTTGCACTCCTCTATGAACGCGATGACGTCGGATTCTATTCTGCCCGGTAATGAACTCAGAAACCGATAGACCTCATTGCGCCAAGATATCGATATACTCGCATAACGCCCGATCTCCTGGTCTATGGGTATATTATTGAATGCAGGCACGCCATTCGAAATGTGGTACCGGAGTGCTTCAGCCTCTGCAGGAGTGAAATCAACGTGGATTATACAATCAACTTGTTCTCTTCAGTTAAACTCGCACCCTAAAAAAGGACATTGACTTGGATACTTACCATGATCCAAAAACCCAGACCAACAGCCCATGCGCCGCACAAACTCGCGCAGCTGGTGGGTGATGTATGGCCTCCGCTGCCGGCCGTCCCTGGCAACTAGGGAAACTGCCAACTCAATCTCCCGCAAATTTTTCTTTGTAGCGTTGTCCAAAGCTGGTCTCTGCTCCGGAACAGTTCGTTGGGGCGGGACACGTTTGGTGTCAGGTTGGGTTCTTATAGGCTCACTTCTCACCTCAAAGGCCTCGTTAAAGGGATCATAGTCCTCAAAGAAATCCGAGGCACAGTCCTGATCGGTGCAATCTAGGTCGCCGTGGAATTCGCAAGCCCCAGGTGCTATAACAGTTATTTCACGACGTCTCCAAGTTATCGGTGACAAACTCCTTTTTCTTGAAGATAACAGAGCCCAATCCTGATCGGTGCAATTCAGGTCGTCGTGGACTTCGCAAGCCCCAGGTGTTGTAACAGTTATTTTACGACGTCTCCAAGTTATCGGTGACAAACTTCTTTTTCTTTTCGAAGATAACACAGCCGTCTCAGCTGTGGTTATCACAGTTACCGAGGGCACGGTCGGCGGTGATGAAGCGGCGACTCCTCCTTTCTGTCGGGCTCTATATTCAGCTTTGTACTTTCGCGCATTGCGCCGTCGAATTTCATCCTCCGGCGTCTCTTGGGTATCCTGTACCGATTTCAGACCGTAACTACCGTTCACAGACATTGACTCTACAGTATAGAGCTTCATTTTTTTGGATGTCTTGACAGCCGCTCGGGCTGATAGGGTAGTCGCCGGAGACACCGTAGTCTTAGGTTTCTGTTTCACCGGTCTGGATGTGCTACTACTTGTAGATTTACGGCTAGTAACTGGGTTAATGCTGTGGCTAACGCAAGCCGATCCATCTTTTATCGCAAATTCTGGGCTCGTTGCGGCCTGTTCAGCTCGACGGTTGGTCCTGGATGTACCGAGGAGGCGCTCGCGGGTGTTGCTGCTGCATAGTTCGTTCGAAGATTGATTGGAACCGCCCTAAAGTATCTAGTAAGTCACGGCACAACAAACGGTGAGCGGTCGTACTAGGAAACTACTCACACTCGCAGCATTCTTATACTTTGCTGGCACCAGGACCGCCTCGGAATCAGGAGGCCTGCAAGACAATTAGCTTCAAACCCCAATTCTTAGTAGTGAAGGTCTACCAACACATACAAGTCAGCGCATCTATCTTCTAGAGCCGACGGGTGCTCTGTTCTATCTCCGTCATCTAGGCTATCGCGAGGTGAGGAAGTTATAATGGTAGGTTGAAAGGCACAAACGGGACATAAAAAACCGTCTCCGGCGGGATTTGTTGCTGTGGACGTCGTAGCCATGAAGGTGAGGTTGCAGCGCTCGCAGGACATTTTGAAGGGTTCGGTATGAACGGGGGTATACGGAGTTCGTCGTGGTTGGGTAGGTACTGCTTTAAACCCAGAAACGAAGGCGGAAGAGGCAGGAGTCGGAGTTCTTGGGATCGGATTAATCACGGCAGCCATTGGCGGGAAGGCGGCGGAGGGCAAGGAAGCTCTGCTTGTTGAGGTAATGGCAAAGGGATCGATGAACCGCATTGTTGGTTGAGTTGATGCTGGAGGAGGGATGTGTATGCTTGGGTTTGATAAACCCCGCTGGACCGCTGGGACAGCTGCCCAAACCCGCTTGTTGACCGTATCGGGCTGGACCACAGTGCTCGCGGTCTGGGTTGATGAGCTGCCGAAAGAGCGTATGGCCACGAATTTGGAGGGAGGAGAGTCTGCAGACTTTGCTGTCGAATTTGACAGAGATTCAGTAACTTCGGACAAGGTACGTTTCAGAGTTGTTTTCACAACTTCGCCGTTTATTGTGGAAGTAGAACTTGGAATAAGGACATCACCAAACATCGTTGGAGTTGGTGAGGGACTCCTGTAGATAAAGGGAGACGGTAACGGCGCAAGAGGTTCGCTATCGGTTTCGGGAAGAATCACTCCAATTTCCATAGGACGAGAAGGCACGGTTGGGTTGCCCGAAAAGAACGAAGTGATACCCGGTTGACGTAGGGGTTTCTTGCCCGGAGAAGTAAAGAACTGCGTTATTGGGACTTGGTTTTTGCGAGAGGCAGATGCTGTCGTTTGAGCTTTGGTCATGAAGCTGTAATGCGGGTCGTCGGGTTCAGGTTTAATTTTATTCCTCTGTTTTGTCGGCGAAGCCGTGAGGCGAGCATTAGACTTTCTAGTTTGGTTGCGCTTCGATGCGGGCTTTAGGTGACTTGGTGGTATATAATCTTCGTCGCTGCTGTCGTCAATCACAATCGGGGCCTCGGCAGACATCGCATGGTGGAGATGGTGATGTTGCTAGATGTCGCGTTGTCAGTATAGAAAACGCGCGACAGATCCGCAACAGGGATAGTACCTATGCCAAGTACTCTACCCCATATCCTGATGTCAACCTCACTTCTCAATTATTCGGCACATCTCTAAAGGTTTGCAACAACAGAATGCCGCCAGCAGAATAGCTAGCCCCCCTAGCCCGTGAAACCGGCGTGAGGCACCTTGTTCTCGGCATCAAGGTTGCTGAAGCTTTGATGTTTTCTGTCTCTCGGGACAAGTACAAAACCACCGTACAGTTGTGTGCTTGGTTTTGACTGTCCCTGGGTAGTAGAGAAGGCATATATGAGATCCATAGGCTAAATAGGGTGATTCTTGTGCCAATAACACGATATAAAAAATGCGAGTCATATTTTGTGACAGAAGTACATCAATCGAAAATTCATAAAAGTTTTAGAAAAGCTTAAGTCTTGACCATTTTACCATAAATTCAGCTATTCCAAGCTTCACTCTCGATTATCTTGGTCTTTGTTGTATATTGCTCAATCAGATGAGTAATTATGCCCCGCCGTCGCGACTTGGAGCTCCTTCCCATGCCCACGACCTGTTGGTCTTGTTAACCTCAGGGTATGCCATTCAATTGTCTACTCTCGCAGCCAGATATCTTTGTTACAATCTTCAATCTTCTTTCTTGTGCATCTACTCGATCGCCGTTTGCACCCAATCCCTGTCGTGGTGTCGAGTCGAGTGCCATCCTGTCCTGAAGAGATCATGTCTTCGAGTACACAACTCCCGACCAGTATCTCAACAAAACCTAGCAATAGTAGTGGCCCGCCCCCATCTGCGCTGCCTGTACAGCAGCCCTCAACTAGTATTTCTGGAAATGACCCACAAAGGCGTGCAGGGAGTGGGGGAAGTTCTGGAGCTGGTTCGGTCACTCGTGGCGGCAGTTACGGCTCTGCCAGAAACAACCAGCCATCAAGAAAGGGACATCGAAATCACCGCAAGCCGAATACCCCTCAACCTGGGGAGCATGGTGGCCTTGAATACCAGGTGCGCGCCGTCTCTCTCTGTGCTTACCTATTGACTGATTACTGAGATAGGTGGTGACGTCGTCGAGCGGCAGCCGCAAGGGCACCTCTATCGCAATCAATTGGGATGTTTCGACCCCTTACCCACGATCCTACAACGATTACCGTCCTCGAACCAACCGCAGAGCTCCAACCTACGGCTTGGGGTCTGGCTATCATGCAGTTGACAAGGCTCGGTAAGCAGAATTTGCTATCCTGATTTTGTAGCCCAACATGGGCTGATGAATTGCAGCTACGTCAACTCCAACTATCGCTTTATTGTAAATCCTCGTGGGGATTATAAAGCCCAAGCTGTTGACTCGGATGTTCATCTTCCGTGGGATCATATCCTTCAAGTTTTGGCATCGGCTATAACTCAATGTCCGAACTGTCCCATCTGCCTTTCAACACCTGTGGCCCCTCGAATGGCGAAATGTGGCCACATTTTTTGCCTGCCTTGTCTGGTCCGATATATGGCGTCTCAGGATGACGATAGACCACCGGAGTGGAAGCCCCGCTACAAGCGGTGCGTGATCTGTACGGATAGTGTGTATATGAACGATATCCGACCTGTTCGTTTCTTCACGGGACAGCAGAACGAACCTCCGCGGGATGGAGAAGATGTTGTCCTTCGATTGATTATGAGACAGCCGGGCAGCACTCTTGCGTTACCCAAAGATGGCGCAGATCCGCCGTCTGACTTGGGGGAGATTCCGTGGCACTTTGCTGCGGAAGTGATGGACTATGCGAGAGTCATGAAAGGGTCGAAGGATTACATGATGGACCAATTCAACCGCGAGATCCAGGAGCTTGAGCAAATGCAGCAGGAAGACGAGTTGATGTTTGGAGAAGAAGGAGTTTGGTCCAGGAAGGCTGTGGGCATGATCCAGTCACAGATGGAAGGATTGGCTGGAATGGGCAACCCGCCATCATCAGTAACGGGGCCACAAAAGTCGAAGGAAAAAGAGAAGAAGCCACCAATTGTATTCATGGAAAGCACAGACGATGTCCCGGAGATGTATCATATCCTACATGAAGCCCGGTCGGGCCACGTATCTCAGTCCCATACGCCTGTGCAGCAAATTGAAGGGCCGCCAAATACCCATCAGTATATTTCTATGGCTGCCCTGTCTTCGTCTCTGTCTGGCACGCAGGCTCCTCATCCACGATCTGTAGCTGCCGTCAATGCACCGCACGATTCACCCTACTACTTTTATCAGGCTTTGCTTCATTATTATCTGTCACCTCTCGATATCCGGATCTTGAAGGTCGCATTTGGGTCCTTCGTTGCGTTTCCGTCAACTATTCTGCCACGAGTTGAGAATGTAAGTACAGGTCACACTGTGGATGATGACCTTCGAAAGCGCGCCAAATATCTTGCACATCTTCCATATGGTTGTGAGGTCAGCTTCCTTGAATGTGACTGGACCGATATTGTGCCACCAGACACGCTGGAGAAATTCAAGCCCGAAATTGAACGGCGACGGAAGAAAAAAAGGGATAAGGAAATGAAAGAGGAACGCGACCGGATTCGAGCTGAGAAACTTGAGGACGAGGAAAAATGGTCAGCAGTAAGGCAACGCAGACGAGAGTCAGTTGTCAGGGGAGAGTTTAAAGATGGCGACTTTGGCGGTGCTGATGCGCACGACGGTGAGGCTGCTTTGTTTGCTGCTGGAACGTCTCCACCCTCAGGCGACAATCAATCCTTCGGAAATAATCGAGAGTCTGTGTTTGCGGGCCTGGCATCTTCATTTCCACCCGATATTCCTGCGCATCACCGGACTGTGTGGGGTACACCTGCCATCACAACCAATGAAGAGCCGGTACATCGGAGAGTAGATGATACTGGAGGATGGCTGCCGGATTGGGAGCAAGAGTTGCTATTAGAGGAGGAGATGTTGGCGCAGATAGAGATAGAGGAGTCCCTCGGAGACAGTGGTGCTGGTGGGTGCGCTCCAAATCACGGCAAAGGGCAGAAGAAGAAGAAATTTAAGAAGGTCACCCTGATGACGAATGGCGGAAGGCGAGGAGCTTGATTCTCGCTTCATTATAGTAGAAGATATGTGTATACATAATGTATTGATGTGAACTTGAGAGGCGATCGTGGTGTTAAGTGTTCGCTATTTGTATCATTTTGGCGTATGTTATTAGTATCTGCTTTGGAAATACTTTTGTAAATTGAAGCATTTATTGTACAACTCCTGTGTGAAAAATACTCTTCCATCGAGATGTGAGGCCGGAGGTTACGAGAGTTGAGATTGCCAACTGATGCAAACCCTAGCCCCGTTTCGGCTCTTCATTTCCAAGCTTTCAGTTTAAGTACCTCATCTTACGCTCTCTCCGCGATGCCCTCCGCAACTACCTATATCTCCACCAACGAGGACAACGAAAATGCCAACCCACCTTCACCTCCCAGCGTGGCTTCCTGTTCGACAGTTGAAGAACTTCAGGCAGCACTTGCCTACTTGAACGCTCAAGAGATACTCGTTGCATCCAGATTCCAGACCCTCCTATCCACCCAGTCCGAGCTCTCTCACACTCTCTCACGCCTCGACCTTATCCGGGCACACTTAGGCACGCAGGTTGTCGCCGCACGTTCACTGTCGAATAATATACTCTCCATCGCGGCCACAACCGCCAACCGTGTCTCCTCTGCTGTCAAGCGCCTAGACACTGAACAATCGAGGGTTAAAGCTACCCTGGAAGTTGTGGACCAGGTTTCAGAGCTTAAGGCATGTGTTTTGGGCGTTACTGGGTCAATGGGTGCTCCCCAAGATTGGGAGACCGCTGCGAGCTATCTTCATCGCGCCAGCAAGATCCCAGAAGAAATTGTGAAGGGAGAATTTGCGGAGGAGATGGTTTCCAATGCTGAAGTACCGGATCCTCCGTCTGTAACCTTGGAGAACGCTGCAGAGTCGTTGTGCGGATTGTTTCTGCGGGAGTTTATAAAGGCGGCAGCGAGCTCTGACGGAGAGAATGTTACAAGGTTCTTTAAGCTATTTCCATTAATTGGGAGGGCGCAAGTGGGGCTGGAGGTGTATGGAAAGTATGTCTGTGGGGGCGTGTCTACAAGAGCTAGAGCGGCGCTGGCGAATAAACCTGGGGATCAAGCCGGAGACTTTTTTTATGCTACCGCTATGACTAGGCTTTTTGAACACATTGCGACTATTGTAGAACAGCATGGGGCATTGGTGGATAAACATTATGGAAAGGGGCGGATGGTTAAGGTTATTGAGAGACTGCAGGTTGAGGCAGATACCCAAGGTGGGATTATCATTGATACCTTTATGGATGAGAGGGGTATGGACAGAAAGGTATTATACCCCGAGTTCAGCCCGAAGAACTGGGCACTGATAATGCGTAGCTTACGGACATCAAATCTTATGCCTTTTCATTCTTGGTGCAGTCGTTTCTCTCAGGCCCACGAGGACCTCTGGGGGGAACACCTAGGTCTAATTCGCCAGCGGCTGGGGCAGCAGCAGGGTTTGATACTGAAGAGGAAGGAATAGACGTTAAAGAAGTTGACTTGCTCCTCACTGAAATTGGCGTAATGCTTGGTCGCTGGTCACTCTATTGTCGCTTTTTAACCCGGAAATGTCAGGTACGTCTTACATATCACTCCATCAAGAATGAATATTAACTCGCTCTCCCATAGACGGAACCAGATCCACCCCACGGAGATAAACCAACACCCCTCAAACTCCCACCCGCCATCACCAACTCTAACCTCTCACGAAAAGTCCAGGACCGTCTTGTGAGCCCTTTCAACACAATGACAACCTTCTTCTGCCGACGCTCGGTAGAGAAAGCTTTCCAGCTAGATGAGGCGCCTACAGATCTATCTTTATCACTTTCATCACCCCCCTCTACCTCCTCAAATCCACCTTACATCACCTCGGCTGTTGATGATGTGATGTACATCGTCAACAAGCTCCTCCAGCGGGCAGTAGAAACATCACAGCACGCTTTAGTCACCAGCGTCATCTCCACAGTTGGCCGGGTCCTGACTTCCGACTTTGTAGGGATGATACAGCGGAAGATGCGGGATGAAAGCTATCCACGCTCAACATCGGGGGTCCCGGGAGCCCCTCCACCAGATGAAAGAGTCATCAGTTTTCTGGTCCTCATCAATAACCTTGACACAGCATCGGACTACACTCACCGTATCATCGACAGCTTCATCGCAACCAGTGGTAACACCGGTATGCAGGATCTTCGCGACTTATTTCCATTCGCGCAGGAAGCTGAGAACGTCCGTGAGGCACTCAAGAATATGGAAACTTCCTTTGAAGCGAAGTCAGGCGAGCTTATTAATGATGGGATTATGGTGGTGTTTAACCAAGTTGTCAAACCCCGCTTGAGGCCACTGTTAGCAGATGCGTTCCGGGATGTGGATTATGTAGTTCCCGAAGACGACACCACTGGAGGGGGAGTATATGCCAATGATGACAGTGGCGGGGCTGGTGCAGATGAGGAGCTTGTGAAGCGACGCTTCCAGAATGGCTGGGACACACTTATGAACCCACTCAAACGTATCTTGACAGAGAAGACGTTTATCCGCCTTCTCGGCACTTCGGCAAATTACTTTTCGAAGCTGTTAGAGAAAAGGATTTGGGGATATTCGGGCAGGATTAACGAGTTGGGTGCTATACGGCTGGAACGGGATGTGGCCGGGATTGTGGGTGTTGTTGTTAGAGGAGGCAGGTATGGCGTAAGAGATAGCTTTCTGAGGTGTACGCAGATATGTTTAGTTGTTAATATGGAGGAGGATGAAGTTGGCGAGGTTCTGAAGAGTGGAGGGGATGACGGTGGAATGGAATGGAAGTTGGAGGTCGAGGAGAGGTCGAGAGCGCGAGAGATGGTTGTTCGAAAGACTTAGCCAAATAGGTTGTAATAAAGGAACATCTACCTACGGGATTCATGATAACCATATATTTATTCCTACTACTCCGGGTATCAACTCAATGCGCTTCATCTCCTTCAAAGACAGCTCCCTCCCACGTAACACCACTAACCCTCCACCCCTCACCGTCATCTTCCCCCTTAACAACGAATTCACACGCATATGCCACTCCCATCATTATGCTATTTTTCCACACAATAAAGTATGCGTAATCCATTGTCTGATCACTCCACATTCCCACCCTCCTCCTTTTCTTTACCACCCCTTCGTCGGCAAAGAAGGGGTATAAATTCCATGACACTTTTGCGTTTACACCGGCTTCTGCAGGATGGAAAACAACACTAGTAATTTTCGATGGCTGCTTCCCCTCCTCCGAATCGTCAAGAGTGGTAAATATCAACTCTCCCAGCCACATCTCTAAAGGAACCGAGGATGGCGAAGAGTATACTCCCACCTCAGTAATTGTAGATCCATCTACATCCTCATCCCCTGTCAATACACTAACCGACTTCCAACCTGCGCATGGTCCCTCAAAAGCCTCCATCCGCCGCTCCTTTGTGCCAGATTGGGAAAGGAAGTTCCAGTATAATCCTGTTACACCTGAAGTGGAGGTTTGGAAAACATATTGAAGAACGAGGTCAGGTGTGAATTTTATGCCGACCGAATAGAGGGGTGTGAATTGTATAGAGGAAGAGGGTGAGAATGTGATCCTGAGGGACCAGGCACCCGTGAAGGCTTTGGTAGAGTCGTAACTCCATAGTGAGGAGTGCTGGTTTGGTAAGATTGATTGGGCACCGAGGTGGACCCAATTTGCGTCTGTAAGTTTCTTCGCTAGTTAGCATGAGATGTCGCTTGTTTGGTGGTAAAAATACCTTTCCGCGAAGCCAGAATCCTCGTCCAAAGCCTCTATTGAAGGCGGTGTAGAAGAAGGAGCTTGTTCCAGCTGGTTTGTTGGTAACGTACTTGGCCACACCAAGAGCCTGCGGTGTTCCATCTCCAACCCAAAACTTCCTCTCCACCTCATGGAAACCTTTCCCTTCGAAATTCTCCCACGTCCATCCAGGTGCAAACATCGCAGCAGCCAATCCATATTTCTTGATCGCGTCCAACGCTACCGTCACCCCGAACCCGCCATCCCCCAAACTCCCACGCCCATAACAATCAATCCCCATCCATGAATCACTGGCGCGCCCCATCACATCCGCCATCCTTTTCGTCCCCCTTATTTCCCTCTCCCTCCATCCATAGTTTGTAAAAATCCCATCACTTACATACAAAAACGGTGCATTGAGCAGCGTCAACTCATTCTGCCAATGTACCTGATTCAACACAGTGACAGCATCATACCAGACCACCTCTCCGCCGGCCGCTTTGAGTTCCTTTATCCATTTCTGAAGCTCTAGTGGGCTCCAAGGAAGCGGGAAGGAACTCTCGATGTTGAGGAGCCATCCGTCGAAGCCATACGTCTCCCTGATCCTCTCCAACTGGGTCGCGAAGAGATATTCTCCCTCACTGCCCTTTTCAAACAGGCGGCCGGCCTCCGAGCTTCCTTCGCTATGCTCGACAAGGAATGTCCCTAGGACCTTGACACCAGAGCGGTGGCAGACGTTGATCCATACTGCTGGAGGGATTGAAACGCGCTTGTGCGAAAAGTATGTGAAGGTTGTTGTGTATTGGAGATATTCGGCGGTATAAACTGATTCTGGTTCTCTATCTCCCGGGGAGAAGAGGCCTTGCGCAGCTTCGGTGGGATGATATGAGCCTTTGAAGTCGTGGCAGATGAGAAGGTTTGCAATTTTATCGGACACAGATTGCGGAAGGGGCCTGGGAACTAGTGGTGTATTGGAGATATTGACTGCGTGGGTGGAAGCATTTTCGGGGCGCCAATTGGCGAGTTCCTGAGGTGGTTAGGGGAGAAGAAAAAGTGATGAGGAGACACAACTTGCATAGACTCCAGATAGATGAAGTCTTCCGTAGCTGGCATGATTGGGGTGGCTGGGTGGGAAAGTATGATAATACTTACTTGGTAGGTACTTATATGGAGTGTAGAGGAGGACAAGCTTAGCGGGGTTGTAGAGTACATTAGTTCCCTCGGAATGACCCGCAAGTCTGTATGTTAAGAACTTAAGTACTTAGTAGCTAAATATAACAGCAAGGTGGGTCCCGGCGCTGTCAACGACCGTTCATATTGCTTAGAGTATCTCCTTTTAAGACCAACCAAATACTTAAATCAGCCAAAACCCCATAGAGCCTTGGAACGCAGTCAGGTTCTTTCCTAGAGGGTTGGTGGCACGCAGCGGTACTTCAATACATTGACAAACTTAACCCAGATGGAGACATATTTAAGCCGCAGGCAGGGTTAGATGATAGAGACCTATATTGTACTTTTAAACGCTTTCAGTTTAATATCCCTAGCAACGCTCACTAACCGCTACATGGCTCAGCCGAACATCGCTACTGTTGTGAACCACCTCCAAGGCGTCCAAGACGATGTTGGGAACCATCTCCGACGAGGTGGTATTGATTCCAAATATACCCGCAGCAGGCGGTGTCGGTGCTCTTCAGCAACAGTTCAACGCTTTTCAGCAACAGGCCAACGAGAACCACCAGCAGCTGGTTCGCATTTTGACACACGTGCAAAATGAGTATCTCTGTCTTCGTTTGACCAGGCAGCATGACTAACAGTCCAACCGATCAAGCGGTGATGGACTCCTAGCGGCCACAGAGGTCGGGAAGTTCCCACGCCGCTGAGCAGAGCAGAGTGTACTAAGCAGTCATTCACTTGGTTCTTCTTTGTTTCAGGTGCGATCATTAACTTGCTTTCGTTTTTGATTTGTTTAAGGAGAAGGAAGAAGGGTAAAAGGAGGGGAGCTCCCCACCTAGCCGGCCATCCGGAGGGGGGGGGGGAATTAGGTACTGCTATACTCTAGTTAGAGTGAACGCAGAATGATTAAAACAAAAACAATCCAACCAGACAACTACTGCCAATGAGGCTCTGCAACGCCTCGGCTAGTGAGATGGCACCGCTTCGCTATCCAGTTGGAGTTCCCTGTGATCAATTACCAGGAACGCGTCGTTTACTTGCGTCGTTTACTTGCAAGTGTTCCTCTAGCATCTGGTGGATGTGAAAGTTGCTAATACTGTATGATCCTCAGGTGATCAACTACAGGCCGCTTCAGTAGCGCTCGGTCTTCCCGCCCTACCTAATAATGCCTATGTTGATGAACGTAGGATGCAGGTTGCAAACTACCTAGGAGTTTCGTTCTACGATTGAGGGATCCGGAGTGTGATGGTGACAATTGGAGGTTCTGCCTGATTCTTTTGAAATGAGTTGATTCTTATTACATCAATAATGACTTTTTTCAACTTGCTGATGGTGTGGAGGACAAGTACTTAGCATTGATATTCCTGCGCTAGCTATCTGCTGTACTAACACACAACAGGGATAGTGGGGTTGCTGACAACTCTGAAATTGCCGACACTTCTCAAGACCACGACTAGGAGATGAATATGGGCCTTATGCGATAATTACTATGATTACTAGTAATACTACGGTACTATTCTAACGGTATGACTAGTCATGTCGGTTATTATTACAACGGTCATTGATGTTTTCTTTCTTGGAATTGCGATAGTGGAAGGCCGACGTCCAAAATTCAATCTCAGCTTCATACTACTATGCGCGAACACCGCACCGACCACACCCCACGACCAAACATGTCACGACGCAAAAACAAAGCTCCAAACAATATTCGATGTACCTGGTGGAACAATCAATGTCCATTCAAGTCTACAGTCAGCGACCTCATATTCCATAAGTCTCGCTGTAAGTACAGACTGGATGTCAACTTTCTGTCCGCCATTCCACTGTGGCGGGAGCTCATGGTCTTCTTGGATAAAAACCCAGATATGATCAATGTCTTGTCGGATATATGTGGTCAGGGCAAACGGTTACAACTTGTTGAGCCGTTTGCAAAGGGCGATATTGGAATTGCAGATCGTCCGTATGCATTGAGTTGTGCCAAATGGTGCAAGAAGAAAATCCCCTCTCATGACACCGTCTCCCAACTACTCCTCCCTGAGCTCCAGGAAGGCTATGACAATGAACAGGCTGCGTTTCTCCTACAACAGATGTCCGTTTCATCGTCTCACAAGCCACAGGAAGTTGTGCGTGTGTTAAATGCCAGCACACCAGATAGTATGCGTGCGGCATACAAAATAATACTGCTAAAGTGGGTTTTCAAAAGGTTACTTGGCTTTTCTTTTTTTTTATTTGAATCTTGTTTTGGGTTAGGGTTTTGTTCGGATGATATTTGATAAGTGAGTATAATATTCATAGTATAAATATCGAGAGAAGGGGGACCCGGCCGAAGGCTGGGGGTGAAACCTTTGTTACTGAACGAAGTGAAGTCACACTGTTATTATCTTATTTCTCCTTAATCCGCACATTCGTATTTCTTTGCAAATATAAAACCATGATCACCTCCATTTCCTTCTAACTCTAGCAAAACCACCATTTGCATATTCGTCTCAATCGCCTCCATCCCTACCCTTCGCTTGATACACGAATTTACGAATCTTCATGAGATCCTGGCGGCCGTCAGTCTCCACACCAGAGCTAACATCAACGCCTAGCAAGCCATTCTCCTTCAATCCGACTACCTCCGCAACATTCCTATAATCTAGTCCCCCAGCTAAAATAGCTGGTACACCAGTCTTCAACACATCCCGAACGCTTTCCACATCCAATCTCTGTCCAGTTCCCGCCCCCGAGTCCAACAACACCATGGCGTGGTAGCCCCTCTTGCCAATTCCTTCCTGGCCCGGTACAAATCGGCGAATGACTGAAACCGGGATGAGACGGGCCCACTCGATCGGCTCATCGCCATGAAGCTGGACGATATCAAGATCCAGGTCCCTCGTTTTCGAGAGAACAAATTCTAACGACTGATTCATAAACACACCAACTAGAAGCGCGCGGGTAGGGTGTGAGATTAACTGTGACCGAGAGTGCTCAAACCAGTCTTTTGCCGAAGAGTCAAGACTTGGGACCTTCGCCTCATCAACGGGCTCAACACCTCCCTTCAAAGTATGGTGTACGACATCTGAAATAGCTTTTTGCGTTCGAACATCCACATTCCGTTTAGCGCCCTCAACCAAGATGATACCTATCATGTCTGCTCCCGACTCAACGGCAACCTTTGCAGCCTCTACAGAGCGTGTGCCACAGATTTTGACGAGAACATCGGCTTTCTTGTTTTCGGGAGGAGGTGCTCCAAGCAACTTAGCAATGAACGATGTCACATTCTTTCCGGCCCGCATCAATGCTTCACCAACCAATACAGCGCCAACATTATCCTTCTCATATCGCTCCACATCTACTCGTGACGAAATACCGGAGAGTGCGGCAAGTGTGACTTGATTTGCGTCGACCATATCGACCAGGCCACTCGTAGTCTCCAAGTCAACCTTGAACGAGTGGAGGTCCCTGTTGTTGACACCAATAACTTTCGAACCCAACTTCAAAGCTCTCTTCATCTCTTCGCGGCTGTTCACTTCGACTAAGGGTTCCATCCCTAGAGACTTGGAGTAATCGTACAATCTTGTCAATAACTCTTCATCGAGCATTTTTACAATTAACAAGACAGTATCTGCACCGGCGAGACGAGCTTCGAGGATTTGGTATTCGTCGAAGATGAACTCTTTCCGAAGGATTGCTGGTCGGTTGGGCATTCCCTCAACGGCTTGGCGAGCAACACGCAGGTCATCAATGGATCCCTTAAACCACTCGGGTTCTGTAAGTACAGAGATAGCAGCAGCGCCGGCAAGGGCATATGTCCGGGCTTGAACTGCAGCGGAGGCTTCAATGTCAATCTCCCCCTTTGAAGGCGATGCGCGCTTTATTTCTGCCATAATTGCACACTTTGTTGACACAGACCGAAGTCTAGTAGGGAAATCGATGAGTGGGGGAGAGAGTGATAAGCGGTGGAGTGTTTCGAGATCGGACAGGCGCTGTGAGGGAATCTGCTTCTGTTCTTCAACCGCAATCCGTCGATTGGCATAGATTTTATCGAGGATTGAGCCTGATTTTGGTGCAGTTGGTTCGGACGCGGCCTTTTGAAGGGCTTTGTTCTCGACCCATGTACCTCCCTGCATCTTGAGGAAGTTGCGGAAGAGCATGCGTCCTTCCTCCGTCAGAATACTTTCCGGGTGGTACTGCACCCCTTCAATCGTGTATTTCTTGTGTCTGACGCCCATAATCACACCGGTATCCGTCCAAGAAGTGACCTCAAGCTCAGCAGGCAGTGTAGTTTGAGTGCCCGCAAGAGAATGATAGCGCGTGACCGCGATATCCTGGGAGACCTTCTCGTAGATTCCCTTCCCGTCATGCTTAATGTGAGAGGTTTTGCCGTGGACGATCTCGCCAGCGTACTCAACTTCTCCGCCAAATGTGCTAAATATGCATTGCCTAGAGTCATAATGCTGCGTTAGCCACAGCTTTCGTTGGCCATTGGCCATCCCCTTCATGAGGAACATACTCGCCCATACAAACACCAAATATCGGAATCTTTCCGGAGAAGTGCTTGATTGCAGGAATACTGACACCAGAGTCGCGGGAGGGGTGCCCCGGTCCGGGGCTCACAATGAGCTGCGTAGGTTTCCGTTCGATTAATTCCTGCAACGTGATCTTGTCGTTTCGAATGACTGTGACCTTTGCGCCTTCAAGAGTGAGGTATTGGTATACGTTCCAGGTGAACGAATCATAGTTGTCAATCATAATCACATTGGAGGCGGTAGGAATTGGGTCCCGCGCTGGATCCGGTCGTCCAGACATCTTGGAGAAGGAATTAATAGAGGTGATTTTAGAGTAACTTTTGCAGTAGAATCCATTTTGTTAGCAGTCTATATTTATATCTCGTATCGTATGATTGAGTTATGGCGGAGCATGGGTACCTGATGGTAGTATAGGCGGGACTGTCGACGGAGGACTGATTCGGGGTTTGAAAGTGCCGGACCGAAGGAATTGCCTTTCTGTTTAGTATTATGGGAGGGAGGAATGAGTGTTAATTATATTGCCCTCAGATTACAGTTGTATCTCTTCGAGTATAACCCCGCAGCCCTGCTCCACATTGAAATAAATAGCGCACGGACCAGGTGGCGAGATCAGATTGATAGCAAGAAAGATGTGATCGATAATATGCGATAAAGGATGATGAGATGGATAAGATATGATAACAAGAAAGATAAGGTTAGCATTTAGAAGTGAACAGAGAAGAGCTCTATCTCTTACATCTCATATTCTGTCGACCCAGTTCTGTACATCCACCTTCCTCATCGCCATTTTGTCTTGTTCTCCCTTTGTCCAGTCCACCGCTGTATAGCATACACCATGTCTGAAGACTTCGGCGCCCGTTCGGCGCTGGATTCTTTCGAGATCCTCACCACTTCCGGTATCTTGCTGTGGTCTAAAAAGTACTCTCCGGTTAATGCCAGCATTGTCAACAGTTTCATCAGCGACGTCCTCATCGAAGAAAGAGTTCAGCCGGGTAGCGACGGTAAATGGTACAAGAAGGATTCATACACACTTAAATGGACTACTGCCAACGACCTTGGGTTAATTTTTATCGCCGTTTACCAGTCGCTTCTGCAGCTCACTTGGATTGACGAACTCCTGGATACAGTTAAGAAGTTGTTCACATCTCTCTACGGCGACCAATTGAAGAAACCCCACACGTCGACTATTGAATGTCACTTCGATGATTATTTCACCTCCCGGGTCCAGGAATTGGAGAAGAAGTACGGAACCGTTGCACGAGCAACTATCAACGTACTACCCAACGAGGTATCACAAGCTGCTAGCCCACAGAACGATAAATGGGATGCTCCTCCTCCTCCGATTCCGGGCCTCTTAAAAGCACCGGTAAGGCCGGGCTCCCCAGCTGTCAATGAGCTCATAGTCCCCGCTACTCCTGACAACTCTCGTCCTATATCTCCGGGTCCGTTGAGTGCTTCTGGTGTGATCACTGCCAAGCGGGCTCGTGGAGGTCGTGGACGACGCAACAAGGGCTCCACCCATGCCTCAAGCGGCGACGAGGTATCACCGGCACCTTCTGCAAAGAAGGGAGGCAAGAAGCTACGAAAGTGGGATGCGGAGGGAAATGCGGACGAAGATGATGGGAAAATGCTGGACTATTCTGCGCAACAAGACGGATCCGGAGAAGAGTCAGGTCGGAAGTTGGATTATATCGATCAGACAGAATGGGGGAAGAAAACTTCAAAGGGAGAATTTGTGTTGAAGGAATTGGGTGAGGAAGTGGATGCGATATTGAAACAAGCGGATGCGAAGCAATCCGCCTCGGGCAGCGCGTTCGGTTTCTTCCGGAACTTTGTAGGTGGTAAAGTTTTAACAAAGGAGGATATGGATAAAGCGCTTGCAGGAATGAAGGACCACCTCCTGAAGAAGAATGTTGCACAAGAAGCGGCAAACGACATTGTTAAGAATGTGGAGAACAGTTTGGTGGGTCAGAAGACCGGCAGCTTTCAGAGCATAGAAGCTATTGTCAGGTCTGCGGTCGAGGCCGCCATCAAACGAATTCTAACACCGACAAACTCCCTCGATCTGTTACGAGAGATCCAGCAAAAGAGATCGCGAGGTTCCCGGCCGTACGTCATTTCCATCGTCGGTGTCAACGGTGTCGGCAAATCCACCAATTTGTCAAAGATCTGTTTCTTTCTCCTCCAGAATAAATATAAGGTACTGATCGCTGCCTGCGATACCTTTCGATCTGGTGCCGTCGAGCAGTTGCATGTTCATGCTCGCAATCTTAAGGAGCTGAGTGAGAGAGAGGGTGGTGTCGTTGAGCTGTACGAGAAGGGCTACGGCAAGGATGCCGCCAATATTGCCAAGGACGCTGTGGAATACGCAGAAAAGGAGAACTTTGATGTCGTACTTATCGATACTGCTGGAAGACGACACAACGACGTGAGGCTCATGAGCTCCCTAGAGAAATTTGCCAAGTTTGCGGCACCGGATAAGATCTTGATGGTTGGTGAGGCGTTAGTGGGTACGGATTCCGTAATGCAGGCAAGAAACTTTAATGCAGCCTTTGGCAGCCAGAGGACATTGGATGGTTTCATCATAAGCAAGTGCGATACCGTTGGTGACATGGTTAGTTATCCTTGCAACTGATGGTAATGATGTATAGGCTAATCCAGGAATATAGATTGGTACGTTGATTAGCATGGTCTTTGCGACAGGCATTCCAGTAGTGTTTCTGGGCGTCGGGCAGAATTATCAGGACTTGAGGACGCTGAATATTGGGTGGGCTGTGGGGCTTTTGATGTCGTAGTTATGATTATCCCGGCTGGACTAAGTTAATGAACTGTTGTATTATTGGTAACGGACCTACTATATTATTGATAAAAATGAGCCCCAAAGATCAAGTCGTGATCTCGAGTGATCTCGAGTGAGTTAGGTAATTTTAATGGAACGTTTAGCGCGACCCCCGAACGCGTAACTCAAGTGGCCGAGTCGCGTTTCCTCAGAAAAACACACAACACCATTGGCACCCACGCTTGATACTACCTATCCCTTTGAATTGGCAACCATTACCTTTTTTTTTTTGGATACGCCATGTCGAGCACACAGGGCATTCAAGGCCCCCTCTTTGCCCGTAAGTAGTATATAGTACTGCCAACTACGAGACTCATGAAATCCAGATCCCCCGGGTCAGACCTCCGTCAACTACTCCCCAGATAGCAAATATTTATACACGGCCGGCACAAACAACTTCATCCGAAAATTCACCACAGCATCGAAGGACGAGCCGGTTACAATTGACACAACAGGTGACAATACGGGTATCGTAGCTTCTGTACGTTCCGTCACTCTCCACGCCTCTCACCACATCCCCAACCTCTAATTAATGCTACCTTCAGAACGACAAAATTATCTCGTGCTCCGAAGACTGCACCGTCAGCCTCTTCTCCTCTGTCACAAACACTCCCACTAAACTTCTCCTGCGCACCATCCTCCCCGCTCGTGATGTCGCGCTTTCTCCCGATGCAGCATGGGTCGCTGTTGCCTCTGATGATAGAGTCGTAAAAGTTGTCAACATTGAGGATACGGCACGGGTATTCTTGCTCCGGGATCAGAGTAATAGCAACAAACATGTTTCGTTCCACCCATCCGGGAACTACATCGCCGTCTCATGCACTGACGGAGTTATATACGTCTACTCTCTCACTTCCGAGGAACCGGAGCTGATACAGAAGGTGGATGGAATCATCAAACGGGTAGAGGCCAACGACGAGATCAGCATCAAGGTTGCGTGGTGTCCCGACGGACGTGCATTTGCAGCTCCCACGGCAACAAGAGACATTGTTGTTGTGGATAGAGAGAATTGGGCAAAGCAGCGCAAGTTCTCGGGAGAGCACACGGGAGAGATTACGGACTTTTGCTGGAGCCCTAATGGCGCGTTTCTGGTAAGCGCGGCGACGGATGGAAAGATTGTGGTTTGGGAATCGAAGGATCAGACGGCTGTGGCTACGTACAGCCACAAGAATATTTGCGCTCTGGCGTGGCATCCCATAGAGAATACAATCTCCTTTACGACGAATGAAGGAAGACTTTACACTCTGCCCAATGTTGTCCCGGGAGAGCTGGCGGGGAGGCTAAAGCTTTCTACACGACCTGCTCCTTTAATCAACGATATCGACTCCGCAGACACTACCATCCGCAGTGGTCAGGGAAGGCCAGCCCGCCGCGCATCTCCCAATCCGCTAGAAAGCATACTTGGTCCCGACTCCGAGGGTGAATTAGAGGAGCTGGACGATTGGATCGAAAACGACGATGACGGCGGGTATTTAGACCCCGTAATCAACGGCAAACGAAAATCTACTTTTGCGGACTCTGCACGTGAGCCAAAACGTCTCACCCTCGGGTCTATATGGTCCCCTAGCATCCATGAGCCATTTCAACCATCCGCCACCCCCTGGCGTGGAAAACGACGGTACCTATGCCTCAATATGGTCGGCTTCGTCTGGACCGTAGACCAAGGCACCCACAATACTGTCACCATCGAGTTTCACGATAGAGAGTCATACCGCGACGTCCACTTCACAGACCAGTTCCTTCAGGACAAAGCTTGCCTCAACGAAAATGGCGCACTGTTCTCGTGCCAACCCAATAACAGAAATCCAGCAATGCTATACTACCGCCCACATGAGTCATGGGCAAATCGGGCGGACTGGCGGACTTCGCTCCCAGAGGGCGAGGAAATCACTAGTATTGCGTTGAGCGAGAACTACATTATGGCATGCACAAGCAAGGGATATGTCAGGGTCTACACACTCTTTGGAGTACCGTTTAAGATCTACAGACAAAAACATACACCCGTGGTTACATGTGCGAGCTATCGGGATTATGTACTCATTATGGGCAATGGGCCGGTGGGTGCGGATGGGAAGACACAATTGACGTATACGCTAGAAAACATCAAGCGTGATGAGACGCTGCAGAATAACGATGTTGTGGCCCTACCTCCCGGCGGAAATTTAGCAAGCGTTTTCTTCTCTGACAATGGGGATCCCATGATTTACGACTCGGATGGCGTTTTGCTTGTGCTGCAGCACTGGCGAGAGGCGGGACAAGCGAAGTGGACACCGTTGTTAGATACGAGAATGCTAGAGCGGTTGGCGGGAGGAAGGAAGGAGGAAAGTTATTGGCCAGTGGCTATAGCACAGGATAAGTTTCATTGCATTATCCTCAAGGTACTTCCAATTACACCAGACAATTCCGTTGCTCTGTAACGACTGACACAATCCCCAGGGTGGAGAACAATATCCTTTTTTCCCGCGTCCACTCCTTAGCGAATTTGATTTCAAGATCCCGCTATCTAGCAAACTCGCTGAAGAACCCGAGCAGGCAGGCAGCGCTGACGCATTGGAAGAGACATATCTACGCCACGGCATCTTGCTCTCGTTGCAGCAAGACAGCGCGGCGGCAAGAATTCTCGATGTCGAGGAGCGCATGGAGATTGCGAACCGCGAAAACAATATTGATCGTGCACTACTACAGCTGTTGATGATGGCGTGCAAGGAAGATAAGGACGAAAAGGCGCTCGAGATTTGTGGGCTGTTTAGACAGAAACGGACACTGGATATGGCGGTGAAGGTGGCGGTCAAGTATGAGAGAACCGTGTTGGCTGGGAAGATTGGGGAGTCGAGGGATACCATGGAGTTGGAGGAAGACTGAGGAATAAAGGGTCATGTCGATGCCGGTGCTGTGTAATCGTTTTGGGTAGGCGTTATCTTATATTTGTCATTATACCTGTAACTTAAGACTTTATGATTTCCGCTACCGCCTTCGCCGCGATCTTCCGTCGTTCCTCTTTCGAGACATCGTCGCCCATGTCTACACTCTATCAGCCTCGCCGATGCCAGCGAGTGACTTCCATTGAATGATATACCTTTCAGCATTGTCAACTTCGTCATCACCGCCTCCAACTTTTCAACCTGCATCTCCTCCCCCTCTTCCTCCCCATCCCCATCCTCACCTGCAAAAATCGCTTTATGAAGCCCAAACATCTCTCTCTCCATCTCATCCCCAATCGCCTTCACCCCGTCCCCACCCTCCCCCTCCTCATCTTCATCTGAAGGCACCCAATCACTCCCCCCCATCCAATCATTCGCCTCCAACGCCTCTTTAACCCTCTCCATCCCCATAACCTCGCCATACTCGTTCCTCCCACCCTTACTCCCATTCGCGAAATCAACCAGCTCGAACCCGATCCGCAGACACGCCGATTCCAGCTCCTCCATCTCTTCGGCGGGAAGTGGCGCCATCGAGACCGCAAGCAGAACACCATCCCAGTTGTGTCCGATCTTTGCCGTGATCTTATGTAGCGCGGCTAGGGTCGCGGTTGGTGATGTGCGAAATGTGAGGATTATGCCACCAAGAACTGAGAGCACCTCGGATGCTTCGGGGGAGAGGTATACATCCGACCACGATTCCAGAGTTGAGATTGGCTCTTCCTCTCCGTCTTTCTTGGTAGCTTCGGAGGTGGACGGAATCGTGTCGACCCAGATCGGGACGGTTGCTGAGTAGTATGGTGTCTTTATCTTTAGCTCGTGCGAGAGGCCGGCATGGTCTGGAAACGTATCGAGCAAGGCGGGGAGACTTCCCGTAAGAGCTAGTGGGTTTGTTAGCTGTAGAGAACGAGCGGGGAAGGGAGAGAGAGGTTGCATTTTAGAAATGTTACCTTCCCCGAGCCCTTGGTGCCTACGAGGAGGATCCGGCGGGGATTGGAGATATCGGACATTCGTGGGGTTGTTGTGGAAGAGAAATATGAAGTTGCAATTCAAGTGGTGGGGTTCTGAGACTTGATCGAAGTTCAGCCTTATCGGCAAGTGCATAAATGAGGTGCATAAATGCGTATGTGCATGTAACCTAAATAAAGCACTTGTAATAAATGACCAGCCGCTGTACGCATAAGTAATAATAGTAACAGACGGAAAGGCTGCCCAAAAAACAAAATACCCAAGATCAAAAACACCAGTGGTAGTAGTAACATCACAGTGAACTCCTCAAAATATGCACAACCCAGAACGTAAAATCCGTGAGAAAACCCCAGCTCATAACTCCAAAAATCCAAAAGCTATGCTAAAAAAGGAGGTATCAAGAAACAACCGCCCTTAGAACACTCTCCCTAAATCTCACTAGTTCCCTGTCTTTGCCCTTCAGCTTGCTTTCAAGCTCTTGCACCTTCTTCCTCAACTCATCCACACCCTCAAGAGGTTTAACACCTCCGACATCGCGCTCAAAATCCGCCAGGCCATCGAAATCTTCACTTGCGCGTTGTGGCGGCAACACTACAATCTGTTCAAATTCGCCCTTGAGGTCGCCAAACATGGTTTCCCATCTGACTTGGTACCGCCTCTCGCTCCTGTCTCCTTGTACACCGCCCGGATGCTCGTCGTCTTCTGGGTCCGGGTCGTGAATTCCTAGCTCCTCAAGCTCGCTCTGAAGTCGGCGGACCCGTAGACCTTTGTATCCCGGTTCAGCGTTGGTGCTACCAGCCAGAATTGCGATCCTTTCCCCGTCAGACTCTGGATATAACCGCCTGAAGCCAGCAAACACTTTGTCTGCGATGAGGCTGGCGTCATCTAACCCAACACATATTCCGTCGTTGCTAAGCTGCAATATTACCATCATAAACCGGCGCTGGAGTTCCTCGAGCGATGGGAATTTTGCAATCGGTTGTTGCAATAGTGGAACATTTGGCGAGTGCTTATCCGACTTTGGTTGCGGGGGAGGTTGTAGCCATTCCATATGAGGAGAAGCGCCATTGGTATGGCGCTCTACAGCAGGCGAAGCCATGGCAATTGGACGGTTTGGTTGTTGCGGGACGGTAAGATGGAGGTTGTGTGGTCTGAATTGTGGGAACTGGTGGGGCGGTGGATGTGACATTACTGGCGTGGGAGTAGGCGTTGCCGTTATCGGGGACATATCGATGGTAGCACCTCCCTTGGCAGACGGATTCGCAGGAAATGTTGAAAACGGACCATCCCGAACCGAGCGATTACTAGGAGGCCGCCCTCGAAGTTTTCCTGTCAAGGGATTTCCAGATGATGGCCATGCAGATGACACTGCTGGACCGTGCCGACGCCGGCGGGCAGGTTTGGCGGAAGTAGGGGTGGCAGATATTGGAGTCATACCACCGTCATCAGGAGTATGGCTATCGTGAGAAGTGAGGATATTAGGTGGTGGATGTGCGCTATGCGGCGTGGTTCCAGAATCTATTTTGGGATATGCTCGCCAACGAAACTGCTGACCACCTGTAGGCGTTGATGCGCCAGCGCTGAGAACAGATTGCGTGGCAGCATTCCACTGATCTTGCGTTACGGCCTCATCGAACAGTCCCATCCCATCTGCCCCTGCGCTTGACGGAACAGCCGAATTAGGGTATACAAAGTGACCCATATCGTCAGCGCTTGCGGGAGTCCCAGTATCCAAATGTTGTCGTTTTGCCGTCGGCACATCCTTTTCAGAGTTGTCATCTCTGTCATCTGTTTTCCGCCTTCCACGCTTAGGACGAGTTTCTGGGTGCAGCGCTCGGAGTGCAAGATCTTCTTCTACAGGTACACCGTCGCGAATTCGCTCGGTACCCGATGGGTCGTGGTCGATGGGAGGTATATGCTGGTAGTAATTATGCGGTTTATTCAGGATGTACTCGAAAAATGCATCGACATGCATTGCATGCATCCATCTCTATGGTCACCAGATTAGTCTCATAAATTGCCGCGATATACTATTAATAGTACCTTTAACCTAACTGCATACTGTTGCACTTTCTGTGCACTCGAGTCCGGTGTACGTTCTACCCCAAGCTCAATCGCAAGCTTTGTCCATGTCTTTATATCCTTCCGTTCAAACTTCTCGATTAGCTGTAACAACCGATAAACGTTAAATGTCTTCCCGTCGCTTTTCGGGGGTTGCCTAAAGACTTTCCGCAGCTCGACGGTGTCGCAATTCAGTGGAACCGTGGGATTGCAATAGAGAATGAAGTCAACATAAGCATCGTCAAGCGTAGCATCGGTCACACGTTTGTCAGGCAAAACCCGGTCGGTGGGTGTGTACGTAGGCGCATTCTTGGATGAGACCGGCGCAGGAGATGCAGATGGGAATTGTGATGGCGACGGCTCCGACGGTTGTTCACTTGGTGTATCTAGAGTATACTGGTTTGCACTGCGCGCAATATCAGTATAGATTTGCCGCTGCATATGCTGATCTCCGTAATGGTTCCCGACATGCTGGTGAGGGCCTTCTTGGTGTTGCTGGTGCTGTTGATGTTGCTGGTGCTGCTGGTGCTGCTGGTGCTGCTGGTGATGGTCCGGAGGTGGATGCGCATCAAGGTTTGGGTCAATAGATAACTCTGGCCGTCCAAAATCGGGATGCGTAACATAGTTTGGGCCACCTGATTGGCCATGCGAATGCGAGTGTATATGGTGTGAGCCGGAAATGCCTCGCACAAAACCAGATCCGTCGTCGTCCTCGTCATCCTCATCATGAGCGGCTAGGGCACTGGAGTATTGGTCGGCATCCATCTCGTCTAACTCTGGTGAAAACGAAAGAGAGTGAACTCCTTCGTCGGGGTTTGGGTCGGCCAGGGCGACGCTGGTAAGAATAAGCAACGACACGGCAATGCCGGGTCGTCGCTATAAAACCGGTAGTGTAGGCGGTATTGGTGGATTCGGCAGCCTGTGGTATTGTAGAATGGCGACAACTGGAATCGCGGAAGCGGAAGAGTGTGACGCGTAGCAGCGAACAGATCTAAGGAGTGTGGGCCAATGAAGGTAATGCGATTCAGTTACCGTAAGGAAAGTGAGATTCCGATGATGGCTGAATGAAGATGATCGAGTCGGAGGGAACGGCGGGACGAGTGACAAGGGGTGTGAGGCAGACAACCCTTGAAAACCAGTCGAGTCGCAATTCGGAAGCGAGCGAACGAACTAAGAATAGATACACGCAGGAACTCAGAAGCGGGAGACGCAGGGGGCGACGCCGATTAACGCAGGGAAAAGGGTGTGTGTCGTTTGAGATGGAAGCGTGCGGAGCAAAATATCTCGAAAGGGGCTGAGGTATGGGGAATAGTAGGCAAAATGCACTGATGGGGGAGCGTCTGGATGCAGTCAATTTATCAAAGGATGTTTAGCGCCCAAAACCAACACTCCATTTTGGTAGCTTTTAGGGGCAACTCTGAAGCATCAAATGTGACAAGCTGTAGGCGCTCCGTACTTATGCATATGTATCGCCCTTAATCTCAGATATCAGCCTCCAGGGAGCACTGTGAAGAAAGTTGAGTTGTTCTGGAATCTCTGGAACGTCTGGGATCAGGGTAATGAGCGGAATTTAATACCCGTCAACTACCTAATCCACCGAACCCCACCACCACTGAAGATGCAATTCTCCTTTTCACAACCTAGAAGGACCAAGAGTAAGTGCAGAGTAGTTGAGTGGGAATTATAGCTAGGAAGTAACTGCTTTGAATGAAGTATGGATCTATACCCTTCAGACCGCAGTCGGGACACTATTTTATCCATGCCACCTAACTTGTGTTTTCTTAATACTATATGGTTTGAAGTTGGAAGATATCCACGGCTGCTCTCGTTGGCCAGTTTTTTACCTCGCGAGCAAGCTTGTTCGGTGCCGCAAAGCGAAATGGACATCTGACTTACGAGAGCAGCCCACCACCCCCGTTTCCACCTCTTCTCCACCTCCACCACGCCCCTTTCCCACTTAATCTTTCATCGCGCCCAGACGATCTGCTAGCCTTAGCTGACCTCCAGACACCTCTATGAACCACTCGCTTAAGCAAATCCAGTATCAACGTACCGTGTGACCTTAAGCCTCGTGAGGCCCGTGTATTCGGATGCTAGCCCGAGTTTCGACTTGAGCTCCACCTGTAACGGAAATCATTTGTTAAATTTCTCGCTCTAATAATCGGCGCATGCGGTATAAGAGGCTATTAGTCAAGGTGACAGTTGCAGAGAACAATATAAATCTCGAATTTGATGCTGGGTACCCTGGAGAACCCGCAGACGCATCGAACCACATTGTCGAGCAGTTTGTCCATGTCACGGTATATCCGCCGAACTTTGATAAACTTCGAAAAGAGCTCAGGATAGAGGCGCTCTTCAAGGCTCCCATGATATATCGTCCAAGCTGACTTAAGGCCAGAGTGTAAGCATCATGTGACAGTCTGTAGAAATTTATGCCATTGTTAAGGCAACCGCCTGGTAATACATCTCCTGATTTAGGTCCCTGACAATGACGACGCATCTGATACCATTCTCTCAGGCAAGGTTCAGTATTATTCGGTTCCATTTGGATAGTTCCTCATAGTTTATCTGTTGCAAAACTAGGTTGCTTGATGTTTGAACAGTATCCTAGGGCAAAGCCAATAGTATTGCTGAATTGAAGAACTGTCCGATGTCAAAACTTTTCCACTCGTGAATCAATCTTGGGTTGATAATGGCGAAGAATAACGCTACAATACCGAGTCATGAACCCTATGCGAGTTCTTGTACTCCTCCTTCACAATAAAGAACCGGCTTAAGACCGTTCATACTCTGCCGCCCCCACCGGCTCTACCGGAAGAGACGTTATCTCCGCAGAGAAAAAATCAGGAAAACACCACTAGGATAGGTGACCGTCCGAAGGGCGACGACGCCCCTTCTAGCTTCCTGGACTAGAGACAGCACAGAGAATAAGATAGATTGAGGTTTTTAATAGATCCTCAGCTCCGTCGGCAACGTTATCCTTGAGGATGTCGCGGGCATCCTTTTCGGGGGATATCAGACTAGTTCCTGGATGTAAGACATGTTCATCGTAACCCTGGAGACGGTTTCCCGTTTGGACTCCCGAAGAGATCTAGCAAATGTCCCGGTTGCAGTTTGATGTCTTCTGCCTGCCGAAGAAATCGCTCCACCTCCTCAGCAGACAGGAAAGTGCAAATCCTTGGAGTTAGAATTCGTCGAGTCGTGTACCCTCGCACTTTAAAATCCGCGCCGACTCACAACAGTTGATAGCTTTCCAGATTCGTTAAAACGTGCTTGTCGCCCAGCCACCTTAAAACCGCTGCCGGCTAGCAATAGTTGATGTCGTGCACCTCTGTCGCATAATCTTAAACCGCCGATTCGCAACCTAGATTTCACCTACCACGTTCAGTCTTTTGGCGCGCGTAATCACGTGTCTAGGTATACTTGTTCCTGGGAGCGGCGAATGGAAAACCCTTGCAATTCGATAGGAGAATTCTGGAGTTTGAGTCGGCACTCCTGGGGTCAGCACCAGTGTGGTTGCGACTCGGACGTGGAGGTGGTGGAGTGGGGATCCCTGTGGTTGCACGCGGCTAGTTCCCTGGTGCAGTACATGTGAGGTACCAGCTCTGCCCGCTGATCTCCAGGACAGTCACCATATTCACGAGTGACTGACACGTGAAACCCTGTCTGCCACCATTTACTTTCGCCATGGAGTCGACTTTAACGAAAATTTAGGTGGAGGGAAAGTCGGCCGAATAACTCGCCTCCATAGAGATAAGATGAGATACATCCGTCTATTTGCGCTTCCGTTCGTCCGCGATCCCTCTGCTAGGGATCGTGCATAGACGTCATCTGCTTGACTTTCTTGGTTTTGAGTCGCAAAATTGAAGCATTGATTTGATCTGGGGCCCCGCTTTTCCAACCTAAACACTACTGCAATCAAGCCGCCGCCATCTACTACTCTATCTATTTCATTGGTTCCCCCCGCATCTTCGGGGCGAAAGATATCAGAAAATTCACTCGTCAGTTTGCGGAACGAGCGATAGTCCCGAACCGTCTTGCAACTTTCACATTCTATCGAGTAAAGTGCATCCCTAATCCATTCGCCCGCCAGGAGATCGTGCAGCCCTACTCCGCCGTCACCCTTTTCCTCTGGTCCGGAACCCCAACCAGCCACTCGTCGGATCAACGGCTGAGACATTCCTGCCACCTTACCCTCATTAGCCATTGCTGCGCGCCTGGTGTAGATTTGGGGCTGGACTTTGTATCGTGATCATCAACTTGTATGTGCTCTCCGAGGTAATACTGCGTTGCCTCCATCCGGTTGGTGATCTATATATGATATATAAGGTCTCACGCTATCTCATATCCAAACCTTGACAATTTACATAGAGCCTCTACTGACAATACCATGGCTCCCGCAAAGACAGACTCTCCTCCACAAACATCGGCAATCACTGTAGAGCGTACTAACGGTACTCCGAAGTCATTTGCTACACCAAAGTCCCTTAACGAGTCTCTCATGAGTTCTTCCTCACCTACCCGCTCCCTCAGTTCCTCGCAGACGGACCCTGCAACTATCTACCCATACGAAACAAGACCTGGAATCACCTTTGCGCACCAAGATTCTTTACCGAAACTACCTATAACTGAGCTAGAAGGTGTATGCCGAAAGTATCTTGAGGCCGTGAAACCATTACAGACAAAGCGCGAACATGCCGATACAGTTGCAGCTGTTCGAGAATTCCTAAAGACCGATGGACCGGAGCTTCAAGAGCGACTAAAGAAATATGCAAACAACAAGAGCAGTTATATCGAGCAATTTTGTAAGCCCAATATTGACACCCTCGTGTTGAGCGTTGTTACTGACCGAGTGATAGGGTATGATTCATACCTAAACTATGACAATCGTGAGCTGCCGCCAATCTTTCTTGTACCCTTGTAATATGCGTTGTTAACATGTCGGTTTACAGCTGTCGTGTTGAACTTAAACCCATTGTAAGTACTTCCTCGCAACTTTTCCACACGTATGTGAGTTCTCTAACAGTGTATGAGCTTCCTCCTTGAGGACGATCCTACACCCGCTCGAAGGAACCAAGTTACAAGAGCATCTTCCTTGGTAATTTCGTCTCTGGCTTTTGTTCGAGCTCTCCGTCGAGAGGAGTTACCCCCAGATAAGATTCGAGGAACCCCGCTATGCATGGTTAGACCTTGCTCCATTCCGTACATCTAAAGTTCCCATTGCTGATGAGTTACAGTCCCAATACCCACGTATTTTCAGCACCGCCCGAATCCCCACTGAAAATGGATGTGTTATGCAATCTGATCCCACCGCCAAACATATCGTCGTCATGTGTCACTCCCAGTTCTACTGGTTCGATGTGCTGGATGACAATTCCGATATAATCATTACCGAGCGCGATCTCCAGCAAAACCTCCAAGCTATCATAGACGATGCACAGATGACACCTATACAGCTTGCTGCAAAGTCCGCTGTGGGTGTACTGTCGACAGAAAACCGACGAATTTGGGCCGGCCTTCGGGATGTTTTGACTCAGGAGGGTAGCCGCAGCAACAATGCCGAGTGTATGCGGATCGTCGACACTGCCTTGTTCGTTTTGTGCCTCGACTCGACATCTCCGAACTCTGCCGCTGAGTTATCAATGAATATACTGTGCGGAACCAACGTTGTTGAAAAGGGAGTCCAAGTAGGAACATGCACAAACCGGTGGTACGACAAACTCCAGATCATCGTGTGTAAGAATGGTTCCGCTGGTATCAATTTCGAACATACTGGTGTAGATGGCCATACTGTTCTCAGAATGGCCAGCGACGTCTATACCGACACAATCCTGAGGTTCGCGCGTACAATTAACGGCAATGCTCCTAGCCTCTGGGCTTCCCAGTCACCAGACCCCAATAAGCGCGATCCGGCTTCTTTCGGTGATGTATGTACGACTCCACATAAATTGGAATGGAATATGGTGCCGGAATTGTCGATGGCATTGCGGTTTGCAGAGACCCGTCTGGCCGACTTGATCAACCAAAATGAGTTCGAAGTTCTCGAGTTTAGCCATTATGGCAAGAACTTCATCACCTCTATGGGGTTTTCACCCGATGCCTTCGTCCAGATGGCGTTCCAGGCTGCCTACTACGGCCTTTATGGGCGTGTAGAAAGCACCTATGAACCAGCAATGACGAAGTTCTTCCTCCACGGAAGAACTGAAGCTATCCGCACTGTCTCCGAAGCCTCTGTAGAATTTGTCAAGAAGTTCTGCGAGAATGCATCGGCGACAAAGAAGGTTGAAGCTCTGAGGAAGGCGTGCGTGAAACACACTGCCATCACGAAAGAGTGTGCAAAAGGCCTTGGCCAAGACCGTCACCTCTACGCCCTCTTCTGTGTCTGGCAGCGAGGCCTTGACGAAGAAACACTCTCCGCGGCAGACAACACCTCGCAAGACGGCAGCATTTCCCCAGATGCCTATGGCTCCTCCCCTCTCTCGGGAACCTTCGAGACGCAGAGCTCATCGCCTCCTGATGCTGTTGGCCGATTAAGGTCCTTTTCGGATGCTTCGTCCATTACTGGTTCTCTCCCTACCAAGCCCCCGCCTCCAAGCGTCCCGGGCATCTTCTCGGACTCGGGTTGGGACAGACTTAACAACACCATTCTTTCCACCTCCAACTGTGGCAATCCTTCCCTTCGCGCCTTTGGTTTCGGCCCAACATCCGGCGACGGCTTCGGAATAGGTTATATTATCAAAGACGAATCCGTTTCCATTTCCGTGTCCTCAAAGCACCGGCAGACGAAGCGGTTCGTTGACACGCTCCAGAACTACTTCCTCGAGATCCGCCATCTCCTTCGCGCGACACAAAGTCGGGAACCGCCGCGGTCGATGGCTAGGGAGGCAGAGAAGTTGACGAGAGCTAGAGGTCCTACCGCTGAGCAGGGAAGACAGATTCATAGGCAAAAGAGTGGGAAACTCATCACGGTTGTTGGTGGTGCTGGTGCAAGTGTAGATGATGATGCGAGTCTTACAAGTGGCAGGAGCGAGGAGGGTAGTGATGGTGAATCAGGCATGCTAGGAGGTTATGGATACTTTGATGCTGGAAGTGTGGCACATTTGTTGGAAAAGAGGAATAAGCCAGCTGTCGAGAAGAAGCTGCCGGGAAGGAGAGCAGTAGGGAGGAGAGTGAACTTGTCGGACTATTAAGTGGTGATGGCGATAGTTGTGGGAGGTGTTTTGGTTTTGGCGTTAGTTTTGGCGTTTTTTATACCAGAATATGGAGCGGGTCTTGTATGATTGGAAGATGATCGATGGCTGAGAAGCGGAAGATATCCGTGTTTCTAACTTGTATGTATCTGATTTAATGGAGTTGTGATCCGAGCAAGCGAGTAGGGCCGTTACTGAAGGGATGATGGTGAAGTTGCTCTATGATAGTAGTCTCGGAATCTACCCCGAGACTACTGTTTTGACCGTATCTCAACCGTTCCTTTACTGTTACCATTTCCAACATCACGACCCCAGACCTGTAGCCTTTTCGTACAAATCTATTAACGCACTCACGGTGATGCGCTCACTCCAGATTCTACATTCCAAGATAATAATGTCGCAGTAACTTCCTTTCCTAAGGATCAAAACTTCGCCGCCGTTGTAGACGCGTTATGGACATTAATTCTCGTGATAGATTCAGGTGTTCATGTTAAACGCAAGATAACTCTCCGTATCACAATTTTAATAGTAAAACTGTGAACTGCCAGTAAGTTTTGCGGTGTTGGGAAAACAAGCTTCCAAATCTTCACTCTATTCTCATTTCAGTCCGTGCGCTGGGGATCCTAGTTCCAATGACGGTACCATAAGGTGAAGGTTAACGATTAGAGATAGACTCAAGGTTTGGGTTATCTGCTAGGTATAAGGGTAACGAAAACATCGCCAACATTAAAACTGTTAATATGGCACAGCACTAATGTGCGTAAGCCGCTGCTGCGGGAACTCGTGGAGATGAGAGATGTCGAATCCATGGTAACACGAAATAAATAAAAATGGCTTGGGCTCGTTCCTTCCGGGGACAGGGATCGTGGATATCAGCCAGTGCTGAAGTTATTTATGGAATCCATATATATTTGTTCCTTACTTAAGTAAGTATTTGACGGATCTGTGGAACTGGTAGGAGACCACCGCGACTATAGACATACAAACTGTACTTTGGGAGAGTAGGTATAAAGAAGGCAAGGAAGAGAATTGTTCTAGGCAGATGCATCAGTCAAAATGCAGGCGTTGATAAGCATGAAGTTGCAGATTTCAGGACAGGTGTTAACAACCTCGCTCAGCCGCGTGGAACGTACTCTAACTTACTCGAGTATGTCGGTTATCTAAAAGTAGTGATACCCATCCATCCATCCGCTTTCCTCTCTCCCTTTCAACAACCCCGACAAAAAGCTGAGTGGAGGAGCCGATTCTACTGGGCTTCTTTTGTCGGCTCTACCAATACACTCGACATCGTTCGTTTCATTTTGCCACCTTTTTTTCTCACTCTCTTTACGTGATCCTTTGCGTCGAAAGCTCCCTATTCTAGTTCGGACGGACGAACGTGTCGATACAATCCACCCCCGCAACCACATAGGAATTGCCTACAAAGCTTTGCGTTCCTTTTTTTTGATAGCCGTCCACAATGGCTTATAACGCTACGGCGTACGGGACTGGCGCAGACCTAGATGCGGCTGGGTTGAGAAAACGAACAGCTGGGGAGGCCCCGGCTCATACTCCGCTACTATCGGAGGAAGATGAAAAGAAGAATCTGAAAAGTGTTGGTAGTCTTAATGCATTGCTTGCAGTGTAGTGAAAGAATGACTAAAGCTGAACTCGGAGGTCTTTAGAAACCAGGTGGGATCGATATCGAGAGCATCGTTGCACCAATAGTATTTACATTGTTTGCATTCTTCACTCGGATGTACAAAATCGGGCAGTCGAACATTGTTACCTGGGATGAAGCTCAGTACGTTAATCCATTTGGATCTCAGATTGTGCTATTCTAACGATCTTCCCCCTATAGCTTTGGAAAGTTCGGATCGCACTACTTGAAGCGAGAGTTTTATTTTGATGTTCACCCACCGCTTGGGAAAATGCTTGTCGGTCTTTCGGGTTACATGGCTGGTTACAATGGTTCTTTTGAGTTCAAGTCTGGAGAGGTGTATCCCCCAGAGGTCAACTACACCTTCATGAGGATCTTTAACGCTGCATTTGGAGCGCTCTGTGTTCCTTTGGCATATTACACCGCCAAGGAACTCAAGCTGTCGAGGAGAGGCGCTTGGTTAGTGACTCTGATGGTTCTGTGCGAGAACTCGTATGCCACTATCAGCCGCTTCATCCTGTTGGATGCTATGTTACTGTTTTTCACTTTCACGACCGTTCTGTGCTTTGCCCGGTTTCACAACTTGCAGAAGAAGCCCTTCTCCGTCGAATGGTTTGCTTGGTTGATCCTTTCAGGTATCTCTTGTGGGTGTGTCTGCAGCGTTAAGTGGGTTGGACTCTTCGTGACTGCGGTGATTGGACTGTACACTGTTGAGGATCTGTGGAATAAGTTCGGGGACCTGAAGATACCAGTGGTTAGTCCGTCCAGGGTTCCTGCAGTAGTAACTTCTGACATGGAATCGTACAGCATGTTTATGCAGGCCACTGGATCGCACGTATCTTTGGGCTTATTGTCATACCGACCCTTGTCTACATGGCAAGCTTCAAAGCTCACTTCATCATTCTCCAGAACTCCGGTCCTGGCGATGCTCAGATGAGCTCCCTTTTCCAAGCTAACCTCAAGGGTACCGATTTGGGAAATAGCCCACTCGAGATTGCCATTGGTTCCCGCGCGACCCTCAAGAACATGGGGTATGGGGGAGGACTTCTTCACTCTCACGTCCAGACGTACCCCGAGGGCTCTGGTCAGCAACAGATTACATGTTATCACCACAAAGATTCTAACAATGACTGGTTCTTTTATCCTGCCCGTAATCAGCCCAACTATGACCCTGCATCCGATGAAATCCGGTTTATTGGGAATGGCGACACTATTCGTCTCATTCACACACAGACTGGACGCAATCTTCACTCACATGCCGTCGCTGCGCCCGTTACAAAGGCTGACAATGAAATCTCATGTTATGGAAATCTAACCATAGGCGATAACAAAGATCACTGGACCATTGAGATCGTTGACGACACGTCAAGCCGAGACTACAGCAAACTCAGGACTTTGACTTCGTCATTCAGGTTGAGACATACTGTTCTGGGATGCTATCTCCGGGCTGGAAATGTCAACCTCCCTCAATGGGGATTTAAACAGATTGAGACTACTTGTGTCAAGAAGAATAACCCCAAAGATAAATTTACTCATTGGAATGTCGAAAGCCACTGGAATGAAAAGCTCCCGAAGGCCGATGTCAAAGCATTCAAGTCACCATTTTTGAAGGACTTCTTGCATCTAAATGTTGCCATGATGACATCCAACAACGCTCTGGTCCCTGATCCAGATAAACAAGATGATCTTGCATCTCAATGGTGGCAATGGCCCTTTTTGCATGTTGGATTAAGGATGTGCAGCTGGGATGAGAAGGTTGTCAAATACTTCTTATTAGGGAACCCGTTTGTATACTGGGGTTCCACTGCAAGCTTGGGATTGTTCGGGCTAGTTGTCCTTTTCTACCTCATTCGATGGCAGCGTGGTTACAACGACCTTACCCAAGATGATATTGACCACATTCATTATGCTGGTCTATATCCCATCATTGGCTGGTTCTTTCACTATTTCCCGTTCGTCGCAATGGCCCGTGTAACCTACGTCCACCATTATTATCCTGCACTTTACTTCGCCATCTTGGTCTTTGGGTTCCTCTTCAACCACGTTTGCGAAAGGTTGCCTAAGCAAGTCAGTAATGGCATGTATGGTCTGACTTATGCGGTCGTCATTGGTCTCTTTGTCTTATTCAGTCCTATATCGTTTGGTATGACCGGCCCGGCAAGCCAGTACAGCTATCTCAAGTGGTTTGTAAGTGTTCAAAAGTTGGCTCATTTGACATCATTCGTATACTAATTCTTGTTGCTTGATAGGATAACTGGAGGGTTTCATAAGCGGAGTTATTTCGTGTATATCATTGATATCAGGAGGTGAAATGGAGGGGGTGGGTATGGGGGAGTTTGGGCGCAGGGCAGAAGGTGAAAAAGTGGGGCTATATAGAGAAGGATAATATACTGGAATTGGGAGGCATGTGGCAGCTTGTGTTGGGCAGGGTTAAAAAGATTGTGTCTCCATTTTTACTCTTTTAACTCTGATTCACATTCTTGTACTTTGTTTTTGTTTCTTTTTGGTGCGGCAATGAAAGTTGAAAGCGTCACTTTTGGGTCATTCGTCATCATAGATTGTCACTGTTGTGGCACAGTGATAACTTAGAGGTGATACCATTGGCTGTAGAAGCGAGCTAATCAGAAACATCCAATATTCAGCGAAGAGCCCCAAGGTTGGCGTTCATACATATATATACACTGGCGATGACTCGGATGTTATATGGCTGGACTGGATAAAGGAAAAGTTTGCGCTGAAACTCGGTTGATTAACGTTTCGTTTCTGCTGTGGTCCGAGGCTAGATGCCCAACCTGTCGAAATAAAGTTTCGGTCGTAATTCCTTCGATTTGTACGTAACTTGGCAGGATAATGGTGAGAATTCGTGAAAGATCTGACTCACTGTATGTACCAGCCCACGCATCACTTCTGATTCAGAATTGTAAAGAGAAGTAAATAGAACGTCTTAGAAAACGGTTTGTGAATAATAGGTGAAACTTTTGAACGCAAGAATCTGGTGCTGAGGGCTTAGTCACAGGAGTGAAGAACCACACTCTTTCTGGTTGAACGAACTAGACTAGACAACAACACCACACGAACAAAAACATATACACTATCTACCTCAGATTCTCCATCGACATCTAATCCCTCTTGTTCGATTCAGCAGAAGCCAATACCTCGTCCATCGTATCAACCGCCATCACCGCCGCTGAAAAGCCAAAGAATTCCCGGCTGCTCACCGCCTGTTAGCCACTGAAAGGATTGCTCTCCCGAGTTTTATCACCAATTCGCAACCACCCAACACAGTCGGTTTTGGTATTCATCACAGCCACGCCGACTGTGTCTTAGGGCTGCGTCTATTGGACGCAAGTCCTTCAACACTATCATGCATCATTCACATACGGCCGTGAGGCCTGCTATCCCAGACAACACCTATGGCCGGCGGAGAGCCGGTTCCATAGTTCCCGCGGTGCCATCGATGTCAAATATTTCGGCACATCATTATATTCAACATCCTACACCTCTAGTTTCAACAATACGAATACAACAGCCGCCACCACCGCCGCCAATTTATACAGCACCACAACCAGAGCCCGTTGTGGCACGATCATCCTTCAAACCACCAGTATGTCAACCGACCCTTACGGCCTTCATGGGCATTGAACTGACAAAATATAGTTACCATGGTACTCTGCTCCAGGCCCCTTCCCTCGACGACACAGACGCCGAAGAAGGCAACCTTCTCCACCTCAGCCTCGTCCTACTTCCCCAAAGGTTGACGAACCATCTACCATACCATCCCTGTCTGAAGCCGCGACTCCACCAACAATCACCCCTCCTTCGGAATTTGATTCCACCCACCCCACCACTCCCTGCTCTACCGCACCTCCGTCAACTGCAACGTCGGTTGCAACTAAACTAGTTCCATCTACGCCACCTGCTGTACCAGTCGTCGTACCTAGATCCAAGGCCGCCAAGGTTCAATCGATCTCAGCAAACCCATCAAAAAGCGATGCCGGAACCGCTCCGACTACACCTACAACTCAATCCGAGGCACCAGCTACACCCATGACCACAGACGCTGTCGCTCCGCTATTAGATGATAAGCCGGCGCTAGAGCCCGTTGCTGCACCGCATCCCCTGCCTGTGCCCACAAAGCCCACATCGTGGGCTGACTTGCTGAAAAGCGACAATCAAAAAACAACCGTTCCTACTCCTGCGATTGTCAAGACTAATGGGCCTGCGAACGGACTCTACGGCACACTTGAAGAAGCTCTGAGTGCATTTCAGATTCATGGGGATACCACCCCACCACCTTTTCTTGAACCCAGAGGATTGGTAAACACTGGTAATATGTGTTTTATGAATGCCGTAAGTAAAATAAATACCCGATTTAGGAAGCATAACTGACTCCTGGCAGATTTTGCAAATGTTGGTGTTTTGTGGGCCGTTTTATTATTTTTTGGATCGCATTTCTGCTGCTAGTGCAAAGAGCTTCAAAGATGACACTCCCTTGATCGAGACTATGTAAATTCCGCCCTCTAGCCCCAGCCTTTGCGATTTACTGACAATGGGTATATAGGATTTTGTTCATGCGTGAATTCAGGGTTATTACTAAAGATTCAAAGTCGAAAATCAAAAGCGATGACTTGGAGGCTCTTGGTGAGCCTTTTGCGCCCGAGTTTTTTTATGAGACCATCCGAAAATTGAAGAGATTTTCTCACATGCGGGTATGATATGCAAATCACTGTTTATTACAGTTCCCTTGCTCCCTTGCTAACACTCGAAACAGAGAGGTCATCAACAAGACGCAGAAGAATTCCTTGGTTTCCTCTTGGACGGACTGCACGAGGAAGCTGTTGAGATAATGAAGAAAGTCGGACCAAGTGCAACGCCCAAAATGAATGGTGTTTCGAAGACTGAAGAGGCCGGCTGGTTGGAGGTCGGGCACAAGCAAAGGGCGGCAACAACGCGAACTACAGAGATTACCGAGTCTCCCATCACGAAAATCTTTGGCGGAACCTTGAGATCTGTGTTTAGTGTCCCAGGCCTCACACAGTCAGTCACTAAGGAACCGTATACACCTCTTCAACTCGATATCCAGGCGTCCGAAGTCAAGTCTGTGGCTGATGCTCTCAAACATTTGACAATTCCAGAGAATATCCACGGAGATTTCAAATCACCCAAGGGTCCTGGCGTGGCTGCTACCAAACAAGTCTTTATTGAGACACTGCCTCCGGTTTTGATTTTGCACTTGAAAAGATTTCAGTATGACAACAAAGGTGGAACACAGAAGATATGGAAGAAGATTGCTTATCCTCTTGAATTGGAAATCCCACGTGAGGCTATGAGTTCTGCACTCAAACCTCCGATCCCTCCAAAGTACAGGCTTATCGGAGTGGTGTATCATCATGGGAGCTCGGCGCAAGGTGGTCATTACACTGTGGATGTTTTGAGGCAGGACGCAAAAACCTGGATCCGATTCGATGATACAACTATTCAGAGGGTTGCTTCAAAAGACGTTGCTGTTGATGTCAAGGATATTGGAAAATATAATGACTTTGACGACGAGGAGCAGGAAGGCTGGGTCAATAATTGGAAACAGGTGAACGGGAGCGGAAGCAGTGGAAATGGGCAAAGCAAAGGTGAAGGTAAGAGGTATGTCGGAAAGGATAGCAAAGTGGCATATATTCTGTTCTACCAAAGAATCTAGTTCGTGGTAAGGTAGAGAGAATGTCGAATTTCACATCTTGTGTTTAGGCGATGGGTTACGGTTTCTTCCTGGTTCTTGTAGGGGGCGGGGCGAGAAGAGATCAAAAAAAGTTTGGATTCATGGTAGTCAGGGTGTTCTGTTCTATCCTATTTTGTCTGTATCTTGTGGTGTAGCGCGCTTTATATTACTTGCGCCTTATCCCCTGGGTTGGTGATCGGTTTGTACTTTTCATTGCTTCTGGGGTACTACTTCTTCACTTCGTTCATTTTCCCTCGGTCTATAGTAGTTGCTTGATTCTTTTGGCGGGCAATTGGGGTTTGATCGGGTTTTTGCTATTGACTGAGATTTCCAGACTTCGTGTATTTGGTATGCATGATGCTTCATGGTCTGTCAGACTACATGCTTTATGTTTGTATGTTTCTATTGTCAATTTGTCAATGGGCTTACATGTTGGTTGGAGAGATGGCGAGTGTGAACTTCTTTTGTGTATAGCTTACATAGGGGTTCCAAAAAACATGACTTAGCATTAAATCTCCCAGTTGATCATCAGATGGTTCATCTGACATCTGTTACGGCCCTTGCTCATTGATGGTGATAAACAGATGCTCATAAGGGCTGAAAACGATGGGCATCGACATTGACAGGCGTTTGGTCATAGAGCTATCCATGAATTCTCACTCGAGATGTGCTTTGCTACAAATCTCAGTGGGTGGTGGGGTTTCAGATGGTGTTCGTCAGACCATTATATTGCAGGGCACATGGGTCAATGATACCAGAGAAGCCTCGGTTCCTGGTTTTACTTGGCGCAAACAGCACTACCTAGGTAAACAGCGAACCAACAACCACCTTAATCACACCCCCTCCCCACCGAATCGACGACAAACCTCTCCTCCAGCAAGTTTCTCCGCATTATCAATTCAAATACTTCGGCAAACATGGGCAGTCTCACCAAAGTGCCGGGGAGCGTGCGGTCATATCTAGACATGTATGGCGATTTCATCACAAAGAACGCGGGTGCTGTTTCACAGATAGAAAGCGCATTAAGGAGCTTGACGTACATAGTTCCAGGTGTGCCCCCTTCTCCTGTCAACAGCGCACACCCACACCCACTCTCACTCGCGCAACGATTTAACTGACTTCGGTACTCGTGCAATCAGCGCGCTTCAAAGATGTCGAGCTCGCCTCCGAGTCCCTCCACTCCGGTATACAGCTGCTATCACTGTACCACGACTCGCTACTTGTGCGCGCCGTCTCCTCAATCCCATCCTCCGTCGCTCGCGAAAAACCTACCCCTCATAATCGCTACACCAAATTCTGGACGCAAAAGAGTCCGAGCTATCGGCGGCTAGCGCTGCTGATCACTGTGATACAGTACACCGAGCTTCTATGGGAGATGGCGGCGAAACGACGGGGCAAGAAGATGCAGTGGCGTGTCGTCATTGTGCTGGAGCTGGCAAAGGCGATCTGTCGCCTAATGCTGCTGAGGTTAACGGATTCGCGACCGCTCCTGACGCCGCCGCTGCCAGAACGCGAGATCGACCCCGCCTCGCTTGATGAGGGTACGAGCGATCTGGAATCGCCCCCACCTGAACCATCGAGTTGGAAAATGCCACGTACCGGTCTGGAACTTCCTAGCCTTCCCAATAGCGGAAGGGTCTCGCAGTACTTGCTATCGAAGGTTTTGACAGCAGAGGACGTCAAGCCACCTGCGCAGTTGCTTCACCGAATCCGAGGTACCGGGTACCTCGCCGAGGTCTTATATATCATTCGCCCAGTTGTGTACGCGGTTGCGATGAAGAAGTTTGCGAACGATCGAAAGAGCTGGGCACCGTGGCTGCTCGGGTTTTCGCTCGAATATGCTGCCCGGCAGATGTGCAAGCGGGAGTTGGAGGGAACGGTACCTGGTGGCTTAAGGGGATTGACGCAACTCGAGCGAGATGAGCTGACGAGGAGAGCGTGGGCAATGGGATGGTGGGGTGTTAGGGGCGCATTTTATGAAAACGTCACTGGGTACGTATTTTACCTCTATTCTTAGGGCTGGCGCGATGAGAATTTGCGTGTGTTGAGGGTGCGATGCAAAAACGGGTGATAGGGTGGTGACGCTAATGAGATACGTGTGAACGCGACAGACCATTTTTGAAGAGCATCTCTGGTAGGCTTAACAATCAGCCTGTACTGGGATTACTGGGAGGTGTGCTTGGCGACTACCAGTATCTTTGGGACAATTACTACTTTTCGACTGCGACCCTATAGACGGTGGATGGATGGATGAATGGATGATGTGGTGTGGCTTGCGTGCAACCTTGTAACGACAACAAACCACCCATGGAGCCACATCAGGTTGCAGGCAGTGGCAGTGACAGAAAGCGTGGCAGGTACAGTTTCGACTTTGATTTAATTATACCGAGGTTTTTTTGGGGCGCTGTGATGTATGATGACAAGGCTGAGTGGCAGTTGGCGATTTTTTTCTCGTTATACTTTCCACCAGTGTGCTCTTTGTCTGACTGCAACGTCATGTCTTATTTTTTCTTTTGTATATGTACTATGACAGCGGCATGCAGGCAGAGCGGACTTTATTTTGATTTGACCTCGATTTGATTTTGGTTGACAATAGGGGGCTTGGGTAGGGACGGGGCGCGGTTCTGGTGATAAATGAGAGTGGTGAACTTAATCAGTTAATCGGAATACGAACCATTGAGACATTCAAGGCCATCGACGAGTTGATTTGGACTGTGCAGTTATATCATGGAGAAGCCTGCGTCACTATGAGTGACAATTATGATTCTGTTGGTCACTATAGGGGTTAACCTACCACGGCTCCCGCAGTTCCCAAACTAGACCGAAGAACAAGGTAGCCTATTGCTTTCAATTGCCAGCTTTAGGACACTTCTGAAGAGTTAACAGGCCGAGCTTTTTTCTTCTACCTGTCTATTTCAAACAAGGAGCTCGACGCACTCGAGTGCTGTGGCATACACACTATCCGCACAGCGGTCTAGACGGATGATAGTTGAAATTTTTCGAAGAAGCTACTAGTGAGGTGCCTGCCCTTTCGAACCATCCGGAAGGCCACGGATAAAGTTCTAGCTTCGCCGATCAACAAAGGAACGAACATACTACACGACTCCTGTACTATCACTGGCAACAACAGAAACTGGTGGGAATCTGATACCAGTGGAAATATACTCAACAAAACTACTTTCCAAGAAAACTCACTTTCTCCATGTCCAGTCACCGTTCAACTCGGTGGCGAACCATTGCCTGTCCAGGCTATGAGACAGCTCCAATCCCCATTCAGAGACTTCAGTCAATTGCAGAACCAGAAGCTCGATGGCAGGGGGGGTGGCGTGTGGTTTCAAAGATGAGACGATCAAGCGAACATGCGTGAAATTTGGAGACTGGCAGATAATATACAGGGCCCGGCACTCGTACCTACTCATAGGCCCGGAATTCCTAGGTGGGAGCATATGTCAACACGTGGTTGTGTACGCACGCAATGGCTCTCAGCCCTCAATCATATTCGTCCGAGTTTGTTTACGTTGTAAAATGTTGGAAAGTGTTGACTGCCTTAGGATCCTTCAAGTACAAGCTCACGGGATCAGCTGCAGATGACTCGACTCCTTCCTGCCCATCACCCGGTCAATACCCCCACTGTGGCATTCTAGGGCCCCTGCTAGGAGGAAGAGCTTGAAGCGGCGGCAAGACAAGGCGATGATCAGTCTTTGGACTGGGCCAGATGGCGTGCTGTTAGATCGAAGGCCCAGAACAAGGTTCTGGCCTGAAGGAAGTGGGCAAACAACGAAAGCTATAGGCTGACGTCTAGCACAAACCCCTAGGGGAGACTCATCATTGTTTCATGATGGCTAGCTAGTCCTGCAGTTGTTTTTTGGGGGTGCGAACTTCATCAGCTGCCAGTGGCTGCTGTGGTATGAGGGCTCAGATGCTCATCCTGGCGGTGATGAGCATCCATCCCTTGTCTGATCTGCTGCCTCCATTGGTAGTAACAGCAGCTCACCCCAGTAATCTCGATGGACAGATATAGGTTTATCGGGGGTATGGTCGTTCATGCGTAGCCCTAGAGAGTAATGATTGGAAGCCGCTTCCCCTACCCTGCGATTGTCGAGGCACATGTACCCTGGACTTCGTTTCTTCCCTCTTATGGGAGATATCCGCCCAGGCTTCGATCTCTGGCTAACCGGGAAGGGGAGGCTGCTTGCATTCGGTAATGGAAGCACAAACCAGGTTTGATAACAGAATGGATTGCCCCGCAAACCCTGAGCCCAATTGCACAAGCATCCCTCCCGCAAAGTTCCCAGGGAATGGATGGATTCGGATGGCCAATAGGTTCGGCAAACAGCAACGAAAGTTGGACCCCTGGCCACATCTCTGCCTGCGCTTTACCTCCGTTTCGTATAGGATACCCGATGTTGAGGTTTTGTGGCCAATAAGTTCCCCTTCGAGTACATGGTTGAAGCCCAGGCTAGATCGACATCATGTCTGCCCTAGCATACTAGTATACCATTCTTCCATTGCCATCTGTCCATCAAGAAACTCACCCCACCAGTCGAGTGACATTTTGATGATTTAACCCCTCAGGTTTGATACATGTACCTTCCAAGCTCCCATGGTGATGGGTCTACTGCCAAACTTATATATTCGAAACAGATTCCAAGATAAGACCGTCCAGATCACAATGTTCTGGCCATACCCGTCAAACCTTAATATTTACGGTGATTCAAACCAAGTGTGGTAGTAGCAGGGAAGAAAAGCTCTGCAGTCGTTGATATACCATGAAATGGGATACACCTACCTGCACTCCATACCAAGTACCCCGTGAGAATCGAATGCGGGAGATTCCTAGCTCCGCGAATGCCTAGACTACCCGTGGTACTTTGGTTCGCTGAGAGTTAGATATTCCGGTTTTGAAACACAAGACAAAAATACTATATTTATGTACCAACACTAGAAAGAGCTTACCCCTGTGTCGATCAAAGAGATATTGCCCAAATGTCCCCGCCAAAAGCACCGATACGTCGTCCACAAGTTTACCCATAAGGATTCGCTGCGTATTTCCAGGGCTCCTTATGGATCCCGAGCTGTATTTCGAAACTGCAAATAGGATTCGCCTCCAGATAGAGCACCACAGAACCGTAGAAGCTCTGAGCCCACCGGTAGGTACCATAGCGGGCCAATACCCAAAGCAAGTCAACATACTTTAACTTCTCATATAGGTACTTGCTCACCAAGTTATTGCGTTTGGCTGGCCAAATAATTCCCGGTATAAGTCACTGCACAACCCGAGATTGGCGGACTTCAACGCGGGAGGTCACCAACTCCCGTAGGTATTACTCTTCCTCGGTCCCAAGGCCTTATGTCCCAAACCGTCTACGTAACATTAGCATGGGTTTGTAACTGTTAGGTTTGGATAGTTATGTAAATAAGTTACATACCAGTCAGTTCTTTGTAGTCCATATTGAACGATCAAGCCACAGTACAGTTAGAATATTACAATCCTATTGCCGGGTAAAACTCACCTACGTGTTTCCTTGGCCGTCCGCTCACGAGTCACGACGCTGCTCCTCGTTTCTGATGGGTGATCGAACTTTGTTTCGTGAGCTTGCATGTCATCCTATCACAGTCACTTCCTGACGAGAGCATTTAAATGGCGCACTTTGCGAACGTCAAACTGCACGGCTGATCATTTTCGCTTGAAGCCGTTCTAGCGGGGATCAGCGAAGATGCGGTTGCGTTTCGCCAATTCCAAAATCGCAATTGGAGTTGCGAAGCACACAACTGCATGAAGCAACATTTGCCAAGTCCACGCACTAGCCGTTTTCTAGCCAATAGGTTGGAAAACATCGAACGTTGGAACTTGGGCTACGTCTCTGCACAGAGTTTCCATTTTGTATGTGATATCCGACGATGCACCTAGAAGTTCAAGTCGTTGTAGCCAATAAGCTTCTCTTCAAGCACAGTGTTGAAGTCCAACCTGCACCAACATATCCTGTATACTATACTAACTATCGTACAAACTTTATCATACCAGACGTTGATCATGTACCCACTGCCTAAAACAGACTTTTTTATATACCAGAACCAGATCCCAAGACAAAAAAGAAAGAAAAGCAAGATAAAACTAAAACTTGCCCAAACCACAACCACCCGGCCATATCTGTTGGCCCTAGTATTTACGGTGAATGCAAACCAAGGTATAACAAGTGCATGGAAGGGAAGCTGTACAGTACTGTCGGTCTTGGGGAAGTAAAAAAGAACCATAATAGACATCACAAAATGCAACATTGAGGAAAGGAAAAACGCCAAAACGCCCCCAATGTAACAAACCAACCCCCAATGCAAACATGCCCAATGTAAACATCACCATGAAGTTTAATTGGCATCAGTAAAGAATATAAACGGAGTAAAACGTAAAAAAAACCCGAAACAAAACGTAAAAAAGGATAAAGCTGAAACAAAAACGTAGAAAAAAATAAAAACGAAACAAAAACGGAGAAAGTAAAAGAAACAAATGCGCTATATCACCGAGACTAAAATACTCGACAAACTCTGCGTGTTGTAAAGAACTCGTGGCTATGTTCGAGATCGATATCTTCAAGAGTAGATAAATGTCTAGGCCACCCTGCGATAGCCAAAGAGGCAGGCTTGAAATTTTCCACTATCACACGTCTTCACCTTACTCCAAGCAACCTGCGTCACCTAACAATAAATATAAGTATCTATGTTCGAAACCAGCCAGATGATCATGACATGCTTACAGTCTCATCGTTGCACCTTGCCCAAGTCGCGTCTGGTTGGAAGACGTAGGAAATGTAATGGCCTATAGCATTTCTATTAGTAATGAATGCTGGAGGTCAAAAACTCGTAGTGGTTGTACCGGAAGTCATCGAATGGCCGGAATGAGCAACCACAGATTGAAGCTGGTATTTGGCAGCTCCTTTCTTAATACCATCGACAATGATTGGCATCTCCAATGTCTCGTGGAACGCGATTCCATTCATAACCTTGGAGCCGCGTTTCCACGCAACTTTAACTGGCTTGTGGCGCGCAATATTGATAATCAGAAATTCCGGGGGAGAAGACATGGTATTCTTCTTGGCACATAGACCGGGCATGTCGCATTTCTCACACTTGTATTCGACTTTTTCGGCTTTGAAATATTCGTCAAGCTTGCTCTGAAGCAGGATTACTTCCTGAGGGTCTCTTGAGGTGATTGGTTCCATGACCAATGATACACTCTCAAAGTTGCTGGGGCTTTCGTGCTTGCACTTAGGGCACCGTACCACAGAAGGAAAGCATCCATTGAAAGAACGGTACACTGGATGAGACTTCTTCCCCTCCTCAGGAAAGTCCCTATACTTATTAGTGTTTAGTGGGCATCAGAAAATTTTGTAGATGCTTACTTAGTCAATTGAGATTCGATAGTGCTTAGAAGGGCCGTGAGGTATTCATATGCATCTTCCTGTGAGGTTATAATATCGAACGGATCAGGCAGAGCTAGAAAGCATTAGCAACATGATGGCGAGCAATGTAAAAGTCTCACCCTTTTTAGTTGCGTTGATAAATCTCATTGCCGGATTGAGAGTAATCGGCTGATCGGCCTCCCGAAAGTGCTTTGTGAAGAATATAGCCAAACAGCAAGCTACACAGGTGCCCTTAACCTTGCATGTTCCTCCTTGTCTATGCTTGGTGAGTTCTTGGACGAAAATATCGCAGCTTCCTAATAACTGCAAAACAGAATTTCGATAGCACATAATGTGCGGATTACGGATTCCCAGAACCCGACGCTTTACCGGTTTTTCTTTCTTTTTAACAACTCCATCGACGCCTTTGATTACTTTAGGAGGAGTGGCGGTAGTTGCTTCGGGCGTATTTTTGGTGTCTTTGGCCTCGACCTTGTGAGGTTTGTCTTTGGCCGTGATCTTGACACGTTGTGACGCAGGCTCTTCAAGTGTAACAACCGCTTTGCGCTTGTTTGGTGAGGGAGTGCTCTTAGGAGACTCTGGCGAAGGAGCGTCCTTATCAACCACCTCGGGTTTAATATCGGGATTTTCAATTGATTTATGGCTCGGTTCGACAACTGGCTCGGCCTTCAAACTTTGTGACTCGAGGGTATTATCCTTGGGGGCGTCTACAGCTTCCTCGGTTAGGCCATTCCTTAAGGCCTGGCCATCATTAGACTTGACGCGCTTAACATCTGAATCATCGTTGTCCCATTTTCTCTTTTTTGGTGAAGATTCTCTGGAAGGAGTAGGTTCGAAAAGTGGAATATCTTCCTTGTCAAAACTTTCATTCTCGGAATGAACAGCCGAAGTTGGAGGAGAGGTAGGGGCGGTAGAAGGACTGGCGCTGTTGCTCGAATCCGAGTCGGAGGATGTACGAGAGGAGTCGTGGATAGCGGTTGACTCTTGAGAAAGCGATGGGGTATTTTGGCAATTATTCTTTGAAGCTCGGCGAGTCTGCGTAGTCTGCGCCTTGCGCAATAGCTGTTGAAATATAGCCGGAGTGCTCTCGATGAGAATAGTGTTGCCCGACAGGACAAATTTGACTGGAAGGGCCAATAGCGCTTGGACGTCACGTTTCGCTGTCTGAGGTTTCGAAAGGGTAGGAGGCGAAGGAATAGGTTGAGACTCCGAGCGTCCCTTAGGCCCGGGGACTGCAGTCATCGCACCGGTGATCGGTATGCTGAACGGAGCGAGTCTCAGCCAGATGTGCGATAGGTGTATGATAAGCGAGGCGCGAAAATAACTGCCGGGTATGTAAGGGTTGAAATAGCGGCTGGTGGTAGTAGAGGAGAAAGTTGCGAACAGATGGTGGACGAGGAGATGGATGAGATGGACGATGTGGTGGACAGATAATTGAGGCGGTCGAAGTCGAAATATGACGAGACCAATAAGTTCGGCAATTGTTGAACGAGGTTGAATCGCCAATGCAATGTGAATGGGGGTTCAGCCCAGAGTGAATGGCGGATATCAGTACAACACTAGAGGCTGAGGCGAATTACTGAAGTTGAGTTCGACTGGCGCTTGCAAAGGAAAGTTTCACAGGTTGGTTGCGACAAGCGCGACTTGGGTAACGAGTTGAGCCTCTTCCCCGATCCCGCGGTACAAATATGCACGCAAAGGCACGGAGCGAGACAAGCGAAGCCACATACATACGGCTCAGGCACATCCAGACAGAAGCACGTAGAACAGTCAGCTGTCAACACTAAATCTCCAACTGCAACTGGCAACTGCATTGCAACTCCACCATCCCCGTCACCATCACTTCTTCTATATGCACGAATCTTCCACACCATAATTACCCACCACAAACACGCCCACTCGCCGAGCCCCGCCCAAATTCCTCCCATCTATATATGTTAGATGTCTGATCCAACTCCCCCCGCCTTCTCCTCCTCCTTGACCGTTGCGGTTAGTCTTGGCTCCGAGGGCTATGAGGCCGCACATGTGCATGAGGTGTATCAACACATTGCCCCGCACTTCTCAGCCACCCGTTTCAAGGTCTGTCGTCTTGAGCCCAATCACACAGTGTTTTTCACTATCTGCGCCTGACACTGTAATGAACCCATGCTTCCCCGCGCTGCAAAGGCAACCCTCCCATTGTCCAATACCCTTTGAGAACTAAGTTCTGCGAGTCCGACTCGATGGTAGGACAGAACATGTAGGGTCGGGTCTTATCGACCACAGTAACAGTGGGTTTATCTGGGCGAGTGGTGATGTAAACTGACCACAATCGCTTTTCAGCCCTGGCCAATTGTTGAACGATTCCTGCGAGAAATGCCAACAGGCTCCATCGGACTTGACGTGGGTTGCGGAAATGGGAAATACCTGACTGTTAACCCCAACGTTTACATGATTGGCTCAGACAGGTCAGTCGCATGGTCTCAGTTCAGTTGGTTCTTTGACGCTCCCTGGCATATCGTCAGTGCAGGGCTGATCATCGACCAGGTCGTCCAATCTCATTGGCATAGCTCATGAACGAAAAATTCATGAATCATTCGTTGCTGACGCTCTCGATCTCCCACACCCGGATGCCCGGTTCGACTTTGCTATCAGCATTGCAGTCATTCATCACTTTTCATCCCCGGAGAGGAGGAGAGCTTCAATTAAAAGCATTTTAGCAACACTAAAAAAAGGAGATCCAGCACAAAATACCCCTGGTGGAAGGGCGTTGATATATGTCTGGGCTCTTGAACAAAAGAATTCCCGAAGAGGATGGGATGAAGGTCATGCCCAAGATGTCTTTGTTCCTTGGGTTCTATCCAGACAATATTCCAAGTCGAACGGTAGCACAGCAAAGGAGGGATCGAAGGACCACCGCCAAGCATCGAAGGATGCCTTGGAAGTGAAGACTCTAGCCAATGACACTCTCCAAGAAACCAATGCTGAGGCGTCAAAGGAGATCGTTTACCAGCGTTACTATCATCTTTATCGGAAAGGTGAGCTGGAGGCGGATGTTGTTTCTGCTGGAGGATATGTGTTGGAATCTGGTTATGAAAAGGACAATTGGTGGGCCATCTGTGGCCAGCTTCAGCGAGCAATGACAACTTGACCTCGTGGAATCAGATAAGATTAAATTATTGTGGATAACTCAGCATTTCCGCACTAATCATTTGGAAGCCTAAGTGTCTTATAGATACTAGCCTTACGGCGTCCTATAACTAGTACTGTACCACGTAGAGTAAGTGACATCTCGAGCTAGTGTCATTCATTCATTTATTCATTCATTCATTATATATGCGATATACATGACAACAAACTCCAGGTTAATAGTTGTGACACTCTATAGGAATGAAAACCGTGCAGATGATGAAAACCTCGAAAAATACTCCAGCCAAAATCCAGTTTGAATCACACAAACAAATGAGGGGTGTAACCAGAACACCCAAATCCATCCCACGTCTAAGTGCCACCTAAACACCGTAAAGCCACAACCAATTTCCAACTCTACTTCTCTTTCCGTTCGGTTTCCGGGGGGGCATGGGCTTGAGGCACATAGCTCGAACTGCTGGGGTTGGCACTCTTCGCTGGTCCTGCGCTAGAGGCCGCGGTACCTCGTTTCTTCGGAGCATCCATGGCTACGCTACTCAGGGAAAATGGCACAACCCCGGCTCGATGTGCCATATCCTTCTCTCCCAGCTGCCAGTGCATAGCTTCAGCTGCCCGCCATGGAATTCCCATTTCCATTGCAATCGTTTGCCACATTTCAGACTTAAATCTTTAGAGTAAAAAGAGCGTTTGTTGTTAGTACTTGTATCTCTACATAGTATATATTGGAGGAAGGCCGCCAGGACGTCGCACCCAACATTCTCTGCCAAGGGGGAGCTACTGAGTAAAGCACATACCTTTCATACAGTCTTGCTAGCCTGTTCTTCTTGTCTTCATCCCACTCTGACCGTCGTTCCAGGTAGTTCTGATAATGAAGTCGACATGAAATAGCAGACCGGCCGGGTAGTTGTTTTGATATATCCTCCCACTTCTCTCCTTTCCCTCGAAGCTCAATTATCAAGGTATCTTCCTCATGGGTCCATTTGGTTTGTTTCTTAGCAGGGGAACTCGTTGACTTTGGTGCTAGCGACCGCTTCAAGGAGGACGAGGGTAGTGATGGTGAAGGTATATCATCTTTCTGGTCTTTAGGTGGCATAGGGTTACAAAGGAGTGATGCTATGGAAGCCAGCTTGTTGGGTAAGGCTGGTGCTGTACTCGGTGTGGCGGTTTTTTAGAGAATTTAGAAGTTGGGACGAAAGTGTAAGAGGCAGAGGTGGCGTGGTGGCGAGCTGAAGAGGCGGTTCGGTTCGAGGCGGTGCAGAAACGGCAGCAGGAGGGACGGGAAATCTCTCTATTATATGCGGTGTCGATCCATCTGAGTGTTTTGGTCGCGGTTGAGAGTTGGCTTGGGGTAGATGCCTGGTCATCTCTACTAGGGGGGGGTTACTTACGCACAGGGGTAGTCTGCCATGGTATTCTCGTTGCAGGGTCATTCCATACAGTATCCACTGTTTGGCCTCTTCGCAAGCCTCTCTGATTAGTGGTGGTGTGCTTCGTACCTCAATACACCGAGCAATCTCGATTCTCCAGGTGACGAACCATCTAGCAACTCCTTAGCTCTTAGTGTCCAATCAGGGCATCTTTCGTGGAAAGAGGGAGTCCAGCATGATACTGGCCAATAATTTCGGTTAGTTGTACCTTTTAACAAAGCAGTTCTCCAGAATACTCTCCACTCAACCAGCCAGTTAGCCCCACAGACTAAGGGGTTGGACTGAGTGCCATAGAGTGAACTGATGAAGAATAAAACCCCTGAAGAAGCCAACGCTAACAAGAGATGTGTCGGTCGGTACGGGTACATACCTCTCAATTTCAGTACTGGACCAAGTAGGTGGAGTCGTTCCAGAGGTTTTCTGCTGGATGGGCACACGCACATCATCGCATGAAGACTGACTGAATAGAGCAAAAACTAGGCGTGGATCCACTAGGTTATTGGTCACTGCCCAGGACGATGGTGTACCCACACTGGGAGTCATTCATCCTGCATTGAGCGACTCGAAAGATCTGTGACCTGGAGGAGCTGCCACGTTTAGGCCCGCCTAACCATCCTCTGTATGATTTGCAAGATTTAGTAGCCCTTTTTGGAATGCGGATTCTGTTAATTGAGTTGTTGGCAGTCAGTTGCTGACCTTGCAGGGAACGGGTATATTAAAATGCTTGATAAGTATCTATATGTGTGTGGCTTGGAGCAGCAACCTAGCTCTCGGGGATTTTCTGAACAAACCATTCCAGAAGCCTCCCTTCCCGAGCTTCCACCACGCACTTGCACTTGCACTTGCACTTACAACCTCATTCTAAGGTCCACAATCAGGAGCCCAGTTATTTGGGGGTTCTGATACATTCAACTACCTGGTTAATATGCTTAGGTCTAACGAACGTTTGTTAATAGTAGCTAAATTTTCAAAAGTATTATTCATCCGAATCATTGGCAGAAACTCGGACATATTCTCAGGGTGATATGCCTTACACTAACTACTGATACATGGAAGCCTTCGGTGGGAACGGAGGAAGTTGGAACGACTATCTATCTTGAGCTTTCGTCTGATCAGACCAAGCATCCTCCCGAGTTCTACTCCGTAGACGGAAGGCGGCAGCTGCTGTGGCCGGCTCGGATCCAAAGCCCATGGCTCTTCGCTACGAAGGGCACTCGTGTAGACAAGCATGGATTTGATCACTGTCTGTAACCGAAGGTCCATTGGCCTTAATTTGACCAAGAAGCTAGGCAAAAAACATGAACATTCGGTATTTGAGTGGGTCATGCTAGTCTCGGAGTGTGTATGTCCGAGACAAATATCTAGATGCTAGGACGATGGGCGATGCGAGGTGACGACAAAACAAAAGAAAATTGCGATGACTTCAGTGATTCATCGCATGGCAATGATGGCGTACTTAAAGGTCATCTTTCGCTTAAGAGATCGCGTGGCGCTCGGCTTGGGCGTTTCACAAAACAACGTGTTCTAGAAGGCAGCAACCGCTTTGCCCTAATTTCCCCACCCTCCCCGCATCACTCCTACTACCCCCTACCATCTACCACCACGAAACAAGGCGCATTTTCAATCACCTAACGTGCAATTCTGAAGGTACTGAACAACACCATCAGTAGCAACCCGACGTGGAAAAACCGCAACAAGGCAGGACCATCCGTTCGTTCCCGGCACAGCCACAAACCATCATGGCACTCCAAACAACTGCAGATGTCACTGTCCTCATCAACTCTGAGAACTCATCTTCGGAGCGCCGCGTCACTCCTGCCTGGACCATCTCACAGCTGAAATCGAAACTTTTGCCCATCACAGGCATCCCGCCGTCTTCCCAGGAGCTGACTTTGCGCTTGCCACATGCCCCCCAGCCAATTCCCATTGCCAGCAATGATGAAGATGCAACGCAGCTCTCCAATTTTCCACTTCAGCCCTACGCTGAGATACACGTATGTTTTGCACGTTCCCTCGTCTTCTCATAAAAATTTTTTTTCCTACATCAACGTCATCACCGTCAGCCTTCTTGGAGTGGTTGTTGTTTGGCGGTTGCTGTCGATGTTTGCTGTTCCTTGGTAAACTTCATGCAGGGTGCACTTGACCCAACCGGCTACTCCCGTCATCTTCTTACTGTGTAACCCCCCACTACAAATCATGGCTTTTCTGACTCGTCCACAATAGGTAGTCGACACCCGGCCCGCCTCGGCTCGCCTTAACCTCACTGACGCCTCGGAAGTCGAAAAATGGGAGATGCCGGAGGAGCAGTACCAGAAACGTACCGATTCTGTGTTAGCATGGAAGCAGCGCAACCAGCTCGGAAGGTTCGATCCGCAGAAAGATCAAAAGGATGCCCAGGACATGGAGCGCCGATGGAATGAGGTTAATAGTAGAGGCATTGAGGTTGGTAAAAGATGTAGGGTAGGTGGGGAAGACGGAAGGAGGGGCACAGTAAGATTTGTCGGAGTAGTGCCGGAGATTCCGAATGGGGGCCTTTGGGTAGGATTTGAATCAGACGAGCCTACTGGTAAGTTAGCTATTATTCATGCATGAGCATTAAGAAAGATTAAACTAATAGCGGTACTGTAGGAAAAAATGACGGCTCAGTTGCTGAAAAGGCTTACTTTTCGTGTAAGCCGAAACATGGGTCTTTCGTTAGGCCTGAACGGGTGGAGGTTGGTGACTTTCCCGAGGTTGACGATTTGGAGGATCTAGAGGAGATGTGATATTATGTCTCAGAAGGAGAGCACATCAACCGGCACATCGTATGATTTCTTTCATCCTGAGGATTTAGTTGTGCGAGGAGCGTGTGTACAGGGAATCTTGTACTTGGCAGATCAGGGTTGCAGAATTGTCGGTAACGGGACCACTTCTTAAGTTCATGGTCCTGAAAAAACGTTGCGAATACGACTCGCTAATGCTTACACCGTCAGTGTACTCTACAATTGACCGCAACAGTTATGACTTCATGTGGCACTAACTATACAGAAGGCTTCCTTGTCAATGCGATTTAACGCACATTCTAAAGTTTACCCCCTGTGCCTTCCCTTTTGGCACTTCGTTCGTCTTTATTCTTGCTAACTAAGAGCACTCTAGGATAACTGAGCCTTCATAGACCGAAACCCTTTGGATCGGGATCGAGAACTGCTAACGTCTAAACATTGCTTGTCATTCACCAGCCGATTGACAGACGGTAGGGTACCATATCTCACCACTTTCTACGTAGAGGCAAACACATGGCGGCGACGGGACAAGAATAGCTGTTCCATTATCTCCGTCCTCTTCTGCCGTCTCCAAGCATTAGCAATAAAAATACAACTTCTTCCAATCCCTTTCCTTCATCGGGTCCAATCTCTCTATACTACCTTTAGCTCTCGGCATCTTAAGGCCGGCCCGGGAAAGCCTTGAAGCAATCTAGCCATTTCCTTCATGGTGCCACCATCTATCTGAAAGCTTGGAAATTACGTGTGCCATTATCACTGCTTTAGAGGTTATTATTATATGGTTTGCACGGCGAGTGATTGCTAAAAACAAGGCTAGTAACGAGATGCCGGGGGATGGATCGACGGTGAACGATCCGAACTGGTGCCTTGGGCGGCCCGGGTGCGCTGTGACCCGTCGGGGAGAAGCACCTCTCCGGAACCAACAGTTTGGATCGTGGCAGTCAGGCAGAGTGGCATCAGCCTTTTAGGACTTCCTCGGAGTTAAAAGGCGAACAGCATACCTACGGCAGTGATATCGCGGGTTTTCTTGGCAACGTCATCTCTACTCTATGCGAAAGCCACCTGAAACCCCATCCGGTGCCTGGTAACGAAACCTTGAAACCGGAAACACATGGCAGTGGGGGCGGAGGTGGGGCGGAATGGTTCGTCTGATGTTGAATGACAAGGGGGAGGAGGGATGCCGTGGATATTAGCCGTGGCTTCTAGAAAATACAGATATATCCCTGCACTACCACCACCACTAAGTCACACACTATTGCTTGTTTATTCCAACTCTACTCGAACCGTCATATGAGGGCGCAATATACCCTAGGTGTATCAAAATCATGGATGCCGGGACAGCCGCCTTTGGCACGCAGAGGTGGGGAAATGGAGGGATCAAGGACGACCGCATTAGCCAGATGAGTGGTTCGGGATGTAATCGGGAATTGACCCACGAAATATAAAGTGAATTAGGACAGGGGGCGAGGAACTGGGAGGGGACGGTGGAACGGGACGGGAATTGTGAGCGGCTTTGAAGCCGCACATAATAAAATGCAAAGGTTACCAAGAGAAGACAAACCCCGGTGGGAAAGGGGGGCCGGCTACCGACCATGGTTCGCACATATGGATGCTTGATTATCTTGAATGACATCGTTTCGTTGATCCACGCGCCTTCAAGTTTGTTGTTCGATCTTTCTCAATGGTGGTTCTTTTTCTAGAGTCATAGATAGAGTATAATCCGGAAAGCAGGGTGTGGGTATTGGAAAATTAACTCGCCTTGTAAGATTAAGAATCACACAACTACCTAGCGATATTGCAATTGCTGGTGGTTGGTTCTCTTTTCGGTCAGGTGGCCATCTCCTCCACTTCGGTTTTTCTTGCGTGTTCCTAGTTAAAGCTCAATAAGAATGCTACTTCCTTGCTTAGTGCAGAATCAACAACACCCCGCCGTCATCGCTATGACATACTAGCGGCGAACGATGGACAACCACTAAGGCCTAACGATGGGAAGTGGACATCTCCAGTGAGCTAAAACCTAACCCTGGGTCGACTTCATTGGTATCGAAAGTATCGAGTAGAATGAGGGTATGAACTACCTAGGTAGAGTAGAGAGGATGATCCATGTCGAATAATACTCAATAAACCAAAAAATGTCAGTAAACCAGGTAATTTTTGACCAACTCGCTTGGGTTTCAGGTAAACGCAGAGATCTTCAGATAAGCGGCTCTCTCCTCTCCTCTCTTGAACAACGTATCTAAAGTTCTCTCAACACGCCCTGGAGTTTGTATATACATACATGCCAATACAAAAGATATTAAAAATTCCACCCCGAACCCCCGCCAAACGCTTCCTCAAAATCCGGGTTCCACTGCAGGATATCATAAAATGAACTCCAATCGCCGGCTCCTACCCTACCCAAGGCTTCAGGGGCAAAATTCTCCTGAGTATGGACACTAGGCTCCTGATCTGAAAGTGGGCGTTAATATCTTAATTCCATGATAACTGCGGGACACTTACACTCTGGCATGGAAACATTATAGTTCATGGGGTATGCAGACTCCTCCCAATGAGGCGGCGGAGGCGGCCCCGCTGAAGGGCCAGGTGGTGGCTGACCAATTTCCGTCCGATTCTCCGCTGGAATATGTGTTTGCGAAAGTGGATGGTTGAAAAGCCCCGCAAATTGTTTGAAAAGCTGGAGAAACCTAGACGCAGTAAGTTCCCAACAACCCTCACTGTTTGAACATATTCAGCTTACGTACCTCCTTCCTGTAATGTGTACCCTAGCGACTGCCTGCAAAGCATGCACACATACATTCAATTCCTCTTGCTTAAAATTTGATCCAGGTAAATTCAAACCGAGGAGTAGAACCACGGCCACCCGGAACAAATGCAAGTGGCAGAGGTCGTCCGTGACAACGCCAAACTCTTCGTCAAAATCCGGATGTAGTTGCGCTCGATATACCAGACGAGCCGTCACAAGCGCTACGCGGATAGACTGGTCCAGACAAAATTTCAGAAATACACCCGTCATTTTTTTCTGTCTGGAAGTTTCTGTGATGTGATGGACGTCTGTAAAGTGACGGAACAATATCAGACGGGCATGTTGGGTTATGAACAATACTATTTAAACAAAAGAGCAAGTAAGTAGCTGCCACACGCTTAAAGGCTGTCCGATGAATTATACCCCTCAATGATGGCAAGTCCAGAGCTTTGTTGAGTTGCAAGTTTACAAGTTCTGCTGGGAGCATATTCCAAGACCGTTCTAACCGGCCGTCGATATGTTGTAGCCTTCGAATTTGCTGCTCAGTGCCGTCCCCGGGCGATGGATTGTATCCTAGTATCTTCTCAACTATATTACACACTTCAATTGTCGCCCGAACGGTCTTTATCGCTCGCCGTGTGACCATTCTCCGGTTTTCTAGTTCAGGGGAGTCTTCACCCAGGCCTCCGACTGGTACACCCCCCACCTGCAGACAGAGTAGTGCTGTACCCACCCCTTCCTCGTCCACCGTAGCCGGTAGAGAAATATCACAGTCTTCTCGTCGAAGAATCCATGGCCGGCCCATTTTTATACTGACACGCTTATCCTGAATGTATGCGGCCCAAAATAGCCTGGAACGAGATTCCAGCTCGATAGGTGTAAAGCGACCGTTCGGAGGTTGTCTATGAAGCCCAATATCTTGACACACACGTGCCATTGCCCCGCATATCAGCCAACATGGTGAAGGAAGCGTTGCTTTGTCCAGATAAATTGACATAAGGAGTAAAACTACAGCTTGCTGTAAGTATAATAAATCCAGCGGAACGAGATGGAGTGCTCACCAGTGGCATCTTCAATTGTATAAATTGGCTTGTTTAGGTTGATATATTTCCGAGCAAGCTCAAAGAACTTCCATCCGTGTCTAAAGATAACAATACTTGAGCACCCATGCGCACATGTGGGACAATTACGTACTGACCGCTCTTGTGATATAGTCGGGGAATTACCACCACTTCCGGGAGGAAATATATCTTCGACTTTTACCAGCTGGGACCCCACTGCAAGTATCATCATCACAACACAAAACACTTCATGAACTGTCTTCCCGTCTTGATCCCATATGGGGGATGACCATGCCCGTTCGAATTTCTGTTCCAATATTGGCCAATAGAAAATCGGCATATAGTTCTGAACGGTAGTTTGGAAAGCCTCTACAAGCTTACCAGACAAAGACCGGGCCGGTAGAAAATATCTCAGATCAAAAGGAGGCATTCCATGTTGTGGTACAATCTCAGACAATAAAGGTACCGCTGGCTCAGTCCTTTCAAACATATTACCGGACTCTCCAGAGATGTTTTGTGCATATATTCCTTGCCGCTGAAGGTATCCCTTATACGCGTCAATAAACTGCGGTGCCGAACCCGGGCCGAAGGCATTTGGATTCCATGCGATGGAATTGACATCCGAACTTCCATGTGGCGGCGAATCTTCATAATTCGAATAATGTGCTCGATCGTATGAAGGAACTGGCGATAGGCCGGAATGCGGGCCGGGTTCGCTTTCTGCAGATCCAGTTAATGTTAATGGTGCAAACTGAACATGCTTGGTGTCGATGGGCAAGCTACCGGTGTCTCCTCGCAACGGTTCCGACGCCGAACCAGAATAGCTTCCGCTAGCCGAAATCAGAGAGGATGCCATTGATCTGGCCCCTTCCTGCGGGATGTCACCCCCTTGCCCTTGCCGTTGTCGCTGTTCCGCTATATGTAGCTTCCTTGTGAGTTCCTCGACCGCTCTCTCCAGTTCTCGTATTCGTCTATGTAACGGAAGTCAATATGTGGCGAGCTTTAGTAGAATATATGCATTCCCTAAGGGTTTTCACACACCGTGTAGGCCCAATCTTTCTTCCTTCATGATCTGGAGAAGAGAACGTGCATGACAATTTGGCTGCTAGACAGGCGGAGCAAGGTGTGTCGTCTCGGGCATCACACTGTTCAAAGGATTAGAATTGATCAGCCGACTCCGATGTTACGTCAAAGTACAATATCCTACTCCCTCTCAAGAATCGCACCCGCACCTTCGTCTTCCTTACTTTGCAGGAATCGCATGACCTCTCTTTTCTCCTTGCCTGAAATGGTCGCCTTGGGCGAGCTTGGGACGTTGTTTGGGCATCTGGGCCGCCGCCGCCTCCCGTAGTGGAGTCCTGCGCACTTAAATCTAAAGGCCCCACACCCAAACGTTCCGCGCTGGGCTCTGGCTCCTGCATTAGCTACGGACGGGTACCGATGTGCTCCTTTAACACTTTAAAGATGGATTAGAGATTTGCGGGGATGTATTTTGGGTTCGGGGGAGAGTAACGATCGCAACTTGTAATCTTGGTGTTGTGGAGGCGCAAAAATGCCGACACGGAAGTCTGTATTTATTCACTGGGTCTGACGTCACTGCTACTTGTGTCTCAAATGACTGAGGAGTTGCACTGAGATCTATCGCCTCTCATCGTGAATCGTTTGTCGACCTCATAGTGCCTATCTGCTCAGCTTAACTTCTTGGATAACTATATGCTTGCAAGCAGATAAGCCTCTAGTGACGTGGGTGATTAAAAATCTGCAAGGATCGTGGGGCATGCGTACGAATGATCGACACTCATTCATAGAATATCACTCGATTTGGCCATGGTAATGACTGAGGACACACAGCTTCGTCGTTGACCAGGGATGACCAGCGATACCGCATCAGCTAGCTGAATCCAACCAAGTTGCCGCGTAGTTGTACTTATATTGCAGCAAACTATGCCCTTCTCCCGAGGACCAGGTTTATGATTCCTCGTGGTACCCGGTCGCTTCTAATAGAATCATATTTCCGAGATCTTCATCGAATTACCATTTCCAGTTTCCAAGCATTTGTCAGCAACTGATGATTTAAAAAGCTCGCTCCTCGGACACAAGTCCCTGCTTTGTAGAGCAGCGAACAGCATCACCGAAATATCTACTTCGTGCAAAAACATTTATATTGGCTTTCAGACAAACATTGACAAGGATGGTCAATTTCAGGATTGACATTGTCTCAGGTAGATTTGGTCATATTATCACTCCCAGAACTGAGGATTAACATCATCATAGACACTGTCTGCCCCTGGTGTTATATAGGCCACATGCGCCTTCAATCCGCCATCTCACAATTCCAGGCCTCAGACCCCTCTGCGGGCCATACCTTCACGGTTGAATGGCATCCGTACTACCTCAACCCCAATGCGCCCAACCCGTCTGTCGACAAAACCGCCTATTTTCAATCCCGTTTTGGGGCGTCCCAATCCGCAATGATGTTTGACCGCATTCGCCGAATCGGCGTGGAAACAGGAATCAAGTTCTCATTTGGCGGAAAGACGGGTAACACTCGAGATTCCCACCGTATTATCCAGCTTGGGAAAGATAAAGGGAAGCAGACGGAGGTTGTGGAGAAGCTTTTTGCCGCATACTTTGAGAATGAGCAGGATATCACGGACTATGAAGTGTTGGTGAAGGCTGCAACTGATGCGGGGTTGGAAGAAAAAGAGGCCAGAGAGTGGTTGAACAGTGATAAGGGGGGCCAAGTGGTGGATAGAAAGGTCGAGGAGGCGAGGAGGAAGGGGATTTCGGGAGTTCCCAATTTTACGATCAATAAGTCGCATACATTGGGAGGGGCGCAGGACCCCAAGGAGTTTATTGAGGTATTTGAATCCTTTGCTACGGATTAGAAATATGGAAGGATATGGGCTGTTTTGTTTCCAAGACCTGTCCTCTAACAGATATCCTCAACCTTCAAATTTGCCTCAAATAGTCCAAGATCTGTCTTCAGCGTTCTCCCAAATAGCTCCAACAAAATCTCAAAGCACACCTTGGTGACGGCCGGATCGTATCGGTCCTTTGAGAGCTCGTCACGTATAAACCTTCACATAATCAGCCTAGTCCCCCTAACCCCTAGAAAAAGAAATTTACGCATGTTGGCACCATGCAAACTCATAAAAGCTGAACTTCGTTCCAGCTTCATGCAGCGTCTTCCTAATAAAGTCCCTTCCCTCAGGCGGGACATGATTATCCAATTTTCCAAAGATCTTCTATGCATCAGTACCTTCTACTACAATTCCATAGAGGACCTACCATCGCAAGTTCACCCTTGATATCCCCAACCCTCTTAAGCGAGTCATCACACTTACCCTTCCCGAGTGAATGCCCATGAATATCCGTCGCAAAATAACAGACCGCGGCCAACACCCTCTCGTCCAGCGCCGCCCGATATGCCAAATGTCCACCCAGACACATCCCCGTAGCTCCAATCCTTCCATTGCAGGTCTTTAGCGCCAGGAGCGCATCCACACTCAACGTCGCATCCTCGTCATATGCCTCGACCGTTTTGGTGATTTTATACTCGTTCCCCTTGTCCGTTCCGGGGACATCATATGCCAATGGCTCTGGTCCCTCAAACTCATGGAATGAACTGGGTGCTGCGCAGATGTAGCCCTGCCCTGCGATCTGTCTTGCAAAGCGCTGAACCGGCCCAGTGACTAAGTACTTCTCGTCAGTCCCTAGTTCTGGGAGATGGAAGTAGAGGGCGTATGTGCCTTGGTAAATCTCGCTGAACACTACGACACCAGGGAACTTGGCATGTGGATAGTTTGGGATGCTGGGGTGGAAGAAGAAAATACGCATGGTCGAGCCATTGGCGGTTTTAACGTCCTTCGAGAACTCTTTGATTAGTACCATGGTTGTTAATTGTTGATTTTTGAATGCTGTGTTCCGTCTGATGGAGTTGTAGTTGAGGATTGATTTCAACCCACCGAGTGCGGGGCAATGGCGGGGTATCCTGTCACCCGTAACTTTGAGCGCGACGCGACTCTCAACTCCATGCAACCATCATCATTCAATTAAACAAAACCGTATCAACATAGTCCGTTCGATAAGCTCAGTAAAAACTAAAATAAGAAATGAAAAGGCCAACCTTTAACCAAGACGAAAAGCGACAAAAACGGTTGACTTAGACAAAACCAATCATATCATACACCAACAATAAACAGAGCGTAAATAGCTGCAATTTTCTTTTTCACCCTGAAATTCACCGTTTCCTCTTCTTAGGCTTCTCCTTTTCGTCACCACCGCGCTTGTCCTTCCTCTCCGCCTCTTCTTCCATCTCGTCCCAATCATCTGCGAGATCGCTAGTCAGTCATCATCGCACAGCTGAGGAAAGGTTAGTGACACTCACCACCGGACTCCATGTCCGATGCCTCAGATCCCTCGTCAGCACTGGCATTGTCGTCACTAAACTGACTTTCATCCGAATCGCTCCCATCAGATTCTTCGCCGAAGTCGGAAGCCTCAAACTCTGACTCTTCCTCCTCGTCTTCGCCGTCCTCTTCATCTGAGTCTGAAGCCAAGAAACTCCAACCGCCGTCGAGGAAAAACTGCTTAGGATCCTGGATAACAGTCTTCATGATGGTTGGCCAGTTCAAGTTGAGAGGACCCTCTGAGTAGGCTATGTTGGAAGAATCCAGCCACTCCTTGACATTCTCCAATAACTCCATCGGAATGGAGTTGATATGAGTCACGGGCTTGGTATACTCTTTGTATACAAAAACGAGATCGAAATTTTTCAATCCGAACTGCGGATATAACGTCAGCACAGAGCAGCTGAACATTGTCATCGGGAAATAGACATACCTGAACTCTTTCCAGGTGCGCAATTTCTATCTCGTCGAGAGTGATAACCAAAAATGGCATATCCGTCAAAGAGACTAACGCATCCGTAGTCGGAGAACAAAGAACGTTCGCGCGGAACGGGACACCACTAAAGCCCAGTTCACGGTATGGAACATCAACGTCGACTCCGGCTTCAATCTTCTTCGCAGCCTCCGAGATCTTTTCAGCAAAAGCTTTGAATTCCTTATCAAGCTCTGCTCTTCTTCTTCTCTCCTCCTGTTCCTGTTCGAATTCTTCCTCATCGCCATAACGGTACTTCCTCTTCCTATTTCCAGTTTCATCAAACTGGATATCCGTGGCTTCGCGGTAGAATTGCACATCCTTAGTCTTCTTCTTTCCAATCATGATAGGGTCCCGAAGATGAACGTGAATGAGGACGATCAATTCATGGGCACAAGGTTGGAAGAATAGATGTTTGACATTGCTGAATAACACGTCGACTCGCTGATCTTGTCGGAGCGATTGGTATCGGAGACCGTTTTCGTGAATCTCGAGTTCTCCCGGTAGACGTTTACCGTCCATACCGGGACGGATAAACACATCAGGCAAGCGCTGAGGGCGACGACTTCTCATTTCCCTAAGGTTATCCTGCGTAACAACATCCTCCATTTCTTTTCTCTCCTGTTCTTTTTTGGTGGCATTCTTCTTCATGTCGGTGATACTATCACAGATGGAAGCGATGCGCTCATTGTCGGTACTACGGTACGTCAAACTTCGCAAGAAGTGAGCATTGGGATCTTCAAACGGCTACCAAACTGTCAGCGAATGATTCACACATCCGGTTGTGTTACTTACCAAATCGTCCTTTCTACCAACACCCTGACCGGGCGATAGCAGATTAATACGCAAGTAGGTGAAATCATCCTCTTCCGTCTTACTAGCATTCTTGATAGTCGCGATATGGAAAGGAACAGGGCGTCCAAAAATGGGAACAACTATAGTCTGGTTTTTCGTATCCACCACTATCTTCAAGTCAGAGACAGCAAGTGGTAGCTGGTTCTCTCTCTTGTAAGACTCGAATCGTTTAATTTGGCGTTTGCCCTTTCCATCTCCTACAGCACCACCTTCTGAGAATCTCTCTAAACCTCGTGCTTGCATCGTGACCTGCAGTTCTTTCTGATGTTCTTTTCGCCGCTGCTCTGCACCATCATCGACCTCTTTCCGTTCCCCACGAAGCTTGGACTTCATAATTACAGCTGTACTCTTGGGAGCAGTGGCTCTGGCTGCCTTCTTCTCAGGTTTCGGTTTCACTTCAGGCTCCTCATCCTTGAAGTAAAAAGCAGCCTCTTTGAGATCCTTCGGACAGCCTCCCGTGAATACTAGGGGATCACCTTGGGTAATCCTGACGGTGTCGGTTAATAGTAAGCTGTAGTTCTTACTCTTTGCGTCTTGCGGCTTTGGGTTTTCGAGATCGCTGAGACCGATGGTCACACAAAGAGTCATTCCATCCTTCAGTACTCGTACGCTCTTCGGACCAATTATCAGGCTGCTGTCGCGGGCCTCAATACCGATACCAAATCCAATGGGTTTTAGGAAATGCTTTTCAAGTTCGGGATGCTTTTGCTTAATGGTTTGGAGAGCCTTGTTATAGATATCCTTGCATACCGCACCATCCCGAAGCTCGGTCAATACTCTCCACTGAAGATCAAGTAAGAAGCTGTAATATTTTTCTTGCGACTAAAGTTCGTTAGAAGAAATTGTTTATTTAAAGGCTATAATTAAATACCTTAGTGGGGTCGATTAGGTAAGTTCTTGCAATTTGAGATGAGTACGACTTATAGCGCAGTCCCATTGATGCCAGAATAATACCTGCATGAAGAGGATTCTCGTCGGATTGAGCATTCTGCTTCAAGTCGTACTTCCCGCCGCTTTGGATAACGGGACCAACGGTCCAGTCAAGCTGAGTGACATCGAAGTCATCACCAAGCTTCAGTGCCTTGGCCTTGAATAACTTCTCATCGTCGATCTTCGCCTCAATCTTCCTTGAAAGTGATTCATGAGTAACCTTTTTCTCTTCGTCGATAATCTTGGACATTTCGTCGATAAAGTAATCCCTTGTGATCCCGACCAACGCCTTGGAAGAGGCGCGCATAGTTTTCAACTCGCCTTCATCTTTGATCGACATGACATGTGAAAAGGCCGATGAAACGTCTACTTCCTCGACGCCTAGCGCTTCTGGAGTGTATGATTCCTTCCATGCTTTGGCGAATGGGCCTTGGGCTTGATCTTTAATGAGAACCCCGACCTTATTTCCTGACTTTTTAATGGCGTCGCAAATTTGTTGGAACTGCTTCTTATTCTCTGCTTCGTCCTTGCCCCTAATAAGGAACTCGACCGGAATTTTGCCACCGCTCAACGCCTCGAGATGTTTCGCTGTCCACACTGTCAACGCTGGCTAGCAGGATAGGAGGGGCGAGAAATACCCTTCTTCGCGGTTGTAACGACGTAAAACTTGTCAGGGGTGATCAGGAACAGCGTTGCAGGAAACTCGTACCCAAGCAGCCAGAACTGAGCACGTTTTGGTGAGCCTCAAGGATTGCCGCTATCATTCGAGAGCAACAGTGCGAAAGATACTTACGTGTAGGGACAAAGATTTAGAATAAGGGCCCTCTGCTGTCTTCCCTAGCACTACAACGATAGATCCAGCACCTGTGTAGGCCTCATTCTTCTTGGGATCCTTCCATGCTGAGATGATATGGCTGAGTCGGGTGTGAAAGAGCTGTTTGTCAATCTTAACCTCGTCGCCCATGTTTACTGCGACGTCTTTTCAGTGCTCTCCTAGAATAAGAGTGGTTGTAGTTGTGGATGTTATAAGGAGTGGAGTGTGTCAAGGAAAGCGGATGGTGGTGTGAGGAGCCTTGCAGGTTTGACGCGTTCGCGGCGATATTCTCGATTGTTGAATTGTGCCACTTGTGTTCTCCTTTGTTGGCTCTAGACAAGTATTTGGTTTGCGAGGCTCTCAAACAAATCACGGGCCCCCAAAAGGTGTGAAGTAAAGTCTGGCGAAGGAAAAGTAAGTAGGAAGAAAAGAGAGAAAGCGCGTCCGTCGGCCGCTGGTCGCGTAGAGTTGTACTCTTATTACATACATAAGTAGGTGAGCCTCAGCCACACCTTTTACCAGCCACCCCGCTGATGTGGCGTATATCGTAATCCTCATCCATAACCGTATAATATAATTGAACTTTGAATTGCATTAACACTCACGAAGAACGCCAAAAATGCCCCTCACAAAATAAACACCAAACAGTTGACCAAAACCTAATCAGTCCAATAGCGGAGGGGCTGCCATCACACCCTTCCCGAAAAAATCACTGACGACGCCAAATTTGTCTTTCCCTTCCGCATCCAGCATCATCTTGAAACGACCGTGCCTCTCTGCTGCCTCATCCTGACTTCTCTTCAGTGTTCTAATTGTCTGATTTGTTGAACTGCAGGTAATGCATTCTAAACTCTCGCCGTCAATAGCATTAAGGCATCGCTGGTGGAACGAATGTTTACACAAGAAATGGACCGTTGGAAGGTCCAGTTGCAGGTTGCACGATTGACAGCGTTGGGCTTGAAAGACAGTTGGCTTTGAACCTAGCTCCGATATTTCTGCTACCTTTTTTGTGGTTTCTTGCCGGTAGGTTTCGATCATTTTCCGATTCTAATGATTGTATCAGTATTGTCATCCGAAAGTGGGGGGGTTACTGTACGTTTTGGATTTCTTTCCTCTCGCGTTCGATGGTGTCTCCAAGATATCGTTTCACCATTCCCACCGTAGCCACTGCATTGCTTCCCAGCGTCTGCACAACCTGCAAAGGCTTCATCAAACCCTGCTCATCGATGGTTTTAAGTACCTTTCCTAATTCTACCTCACCCACGTCTCGCAAAACTTTCGGAGAGCTGGTGAAGTATGCAAGTGCTGCTGGGTACAGCTCGGGTTCTTCTGGACCATATTTCTTCAGAGCTCTAAGAGCACCGGTAGTATCACCTGCCGAACAACAAGACCGGAAGATGTCGAATCTCAAGCCTTGTTTCTCCCTAACAAGTGTAGTTCCGTCCTTAAAATCCGCCAGATGAGAAAGTAGTAGCACATTCGATGTATCAACCAAAGCCTAGAGCCACCAAAACATAAGTGCAAGTCTATTATTGTTCATTTCATGGGAAAGCTACCTCTTTGCTTTCAATAATCTTCTTTGCCTTAGCTTCCCATTTCCGCTTTTCATCCTTAATCTTAGAAGCGTTTGCTCTTTGGAGGTAAATCTCAAATAATGTGGTATATATGTCGATTCTGTCGTTCTCGCTAAGCTTCCCCGTAGATTCACCGTCGTATAGGATCTTCTCAAGGAATTCGGTAAACTCTACAGGATGGTCTACAAATGACGAGAAAGCAGTACGAGGCTTTGGCAGGGAGTACTGCTTCGGCAGATCTAGCGGAATCGTGCCCGCTTCGCCGGGCGAAGAAGTCTGAACCGTTCCTTTAGCTGGCGAGCCATTATTCTGAGTTGGTGTATTTGACTGCGATGCGCTGCCCATGTATGGCAATTGCTGCAGTAAGGACGTATTCAAGTATGACTGGAAACCGCCGTCCTGTTCCTTTGGTTGGGATACAGTGGAGTCTTGCACTTGTTCTTTCAATGGGACATATTTGCCAGTATAGTATTCCACCAGGATTTCTGTGGTTCGTTGGGGAGACTTCTCTAAAAACACTTTGGCATACTTCATTAAGTTCGAATAAGCGGGGTCTGGTTCGAGTCTTTGAACATAGGACAGAGCGTCGCCTATCTTTTCGAGATTTTCGACCATGATACTGACAACAATGTCGTGTTCTTGCTGTTTCTCGGCAAGATAGACTGCTTGCTCGAAATAGCCTGCTTGTCTGCACATCCCTATCGCAGTATCCACATCGAATTTCAGCCCGTCCTCTGGCGATTGCTTGATAAATGTCTCCAATTTGTTAATGTCTTTAAGCTTGGCGTAGCAGTTAAGTAGTAAAGTCGTATGGTCCGGGGTCGCACAATCATGTTTGTGTAGTTCTTCAAGGTACTCGATGAGATTATGGATCCTTTGGGTATCAAGGAATTTCCGGATTACGGTACTGACACCTCCCTCATTTGCCGGGCCGAGAGCTTTGATGTACTGCTGCATCGAACCATCGTAATCCCCTTTGCTGTAAAGATAGTCCGCGTACCGCCGATAGATCCCTCGCAGCTTTACTTCGGTAATGCCAGCCTTTTGCGCAAGGTTGAGGGCGAGAATAAACAGATTCCTGGCATAAAGGATATCAAGTTTTTCCTGGAGACTAACTTCATGATATCGATATAGCGTTCCATCGAGAGAGAGGACAAAAAAATCACCCCAAGAGCTGAAAATATCTCTCACTCCCGAAACGACCCTATCTGAGTGCGCGATGAACTTGAGTTCAGTATCTAACAGCGTAAATTTTGTATACTCAAATAATTCGTCTGTTCCTGAGTTGGCAGTAGCCTTTCCGACAAGTCTCTTGAGAGTATCTGAGACACCATGCGACCTTCCACCTGCAACGGCAGTTGAAGGGCGTGAAGCTGGGGGCGACACAAGCGAGATATAGTTCTTGAAGACTTTAACCAGCTGCTTCGGGCCATCGTATGAGTAACAAGCCCCCCTGCCATTTGGGCCGTAGAAGTAGAGTGCATCATCTCTTGCCACCACAATATCACCGCCCTCGCGAATAAGTCCTCGCTCATCGGAGGAGAAATCGAGAGCAGGAGTCATACATCCCACTCCGCACCCGTGAGATTCTAAAACCTTAGCGGGTTGGCCGGCGCCCTTTCCCACAGTGGTCAAGGTGAGTATCCTTGCCGTGGTCGACACGTATAGCGTATCGCCACCGTCATTCCCGGGAATATGTCTAAGTCCTTTGCTCACATCGCCAGGTGGAGAGAAGCAAAGGTTTGTAATTGGCTCCTCCGATTCAAAAATAATCCTTTGTTTCGTACCGCGGTCGTGGATTAAATCACCTCTAATCAAAGTAATGCTCCCATTCGCAAAGCCCACGGCGCACGTTGTCAACGAAGGTGTTGTGGCAAATGCCGATGTCTACATCTCATTAGTTAACCGACTCCAAGCCGCAGCGTAAGGGCCTCACAGGAAACTGCTTTCTTCCATTATTGACTGTCAAAGAGCTCTGACACCTTGGCTCGCCTGTCTTCTTCTCCAGCTTATCAAGCGCCCACACCTTCAGCACCGGTTCCGAGCTCAAGTCCTCGCTGACAGTAACCAATAAGCTCGTTCCTTCCACCTGCTTCAGATGCGTAATAGCTCCTCCGCCCTGTGTAAACCCTCCCTCGAACGTCGAGAACGTGCGCACAATCTTGAACGATGAATTGACGACATGGACTTTACTATCGGAAGTTCCCAGGAATAGATTATCGGAGCCAGTAGTGAGAGACGTTATATCCACATCCTATGACACCAGTCAACGGCAGGACATTGAGTGACGACATGAGAGCTATGACCTGGAACAACGGCGGAGCGGTTTCCAGCTCTTCAGTTGTCTTTATTGGAGTTACGGTAAAGAAGTTGAAAGCTTTCCACTGCAGCGGTTTGGTCAGCTTAGAAGTCCGCAGATATGGGGTTTAAAGATTTGTACTGAAGTCAGCGCCATGAGGAACTTAGGTATGTTGTAAACTCAACACTTCCATTGCCGGTCTAGACAAGCTCTAGGTTTGCGGCTCATGCCAAGAGTTTTAAAGTGAGCTCACAAATGTCACCCACGTTATTGAAATCAACAATCTAAGAATTAACCAAAATGAGATTTCCCATACTATGCCAAAAAAACCCCCGTTTATAGATGTGACTGCAGTGCCACATTTACCCAAGTGCAGCATGACTCCCAGAATCCAGTGAGTGTAACATATTACTAAATTTAACATTCCAATTACTGGGGAATAGCTCAAAATACCATTAAATATGACATTGTAAATGATTGAGTATTTAGTTGAATAGGATAATATTGGTCAATTAAGCAGCATTGAGCATTTGCATAGATGTGGCAGGCATTCCACATTCTTGTCACAATGATGTGACAGTAATAAACCAGTATACCTACAAATAGCCCTAACATGATATTATGTTTAGCAAACTATATACATAGTATAGTGATTAATGGGTGTGCAAAATACCCATTGAAACAGGTTCAAATCATACTAGAGATATTTTTTTACCATATGTCAGTCAGCCGGAGAGGTACCACCTGGAAGTGAGCCATTGGGCATGCATAGGCATGTGCAGGCATGTGCAAGCATATACACATGTGGAAGTAATGTAGTATAACTCTACTATTTAACTCAATGTACATTATTTTAAATATGACAGCAATCCAGCATCAATGTGGCATCAATGTACCATCTAATGTGGTCTTCTGTGCTACATTATTGTGAAATTGATCCCACATTCAAAACAATTGATATTGTTGCAAATCCTGAAATACCCACAAGTTCAGCTGATGTATACATTTATAAAGAATTCAACATTAATACAGCATTAACTCGGCATCAATAAATGGGGCATTTTTGGTACAGTAGGTATCAGCCATATGTGCACGCTACATGCCTAGATTTGAGATAGAACCAAGGTCGAGTAATTTCCAGTGAGAAACAAACGAAAGTCATTTTCTGTACATAGGTTTTCAAGTAGCAACTACACGCCGATCCCAGCACTCCAGCTCTATTTCTTTGCTCATAGCCGCCTTTTACTGCTACTATCATGACACGGTATACTCTTTCCTAATAATATAACAATTTTACCCGTCAATTTTACACCATTAACCCGATATCCGAGGCAAATGGTAGGTAATGCAGATCACCAACGGCGATGTATGTAGCCTTGCCTTGGAGGAGAGCTCCGGCGGCCTAGATTTTTCATCAACATTTCTGAGCGAGCAGAAACCGGAAGGGAAAGCCTACCTTCTTGACAGAGTCCACAGTCACAGCCTCCAAAGCCTTGACAACATCCTCAACTTGGGGTGCCTTTCCAGAGGCAATAACACTCTGACCAACGAGCTCTAAACCAGCAGATCGGTCCTCAGCAGCAGCCAAGACATCGAACTTAGCCTGGGCAATGGCCTTCTTCACATCCTCGGGCTTCACAGAGGCGAGGCTGTTGATAGCCTTCACAACTCCTTGACCAGCCTGGGTCAACGATGACTGGGGGCCGGTGATAGTGATAGTCAGCAAGCCAGCGTCAGAGTATGCGGCGTGCCGGGCAACAGCCTTGACGCCGGTAATCTGACCAATAGCCTGCGAGATAGCGCTAGTACCGACATTCCATTTGGTGGAACCCTCTCCGCCAAGGAGGTATGCAAGGGCGTTGTACTCAGCCTTGAATACGGGGCCACCCTGGGAACCAGGGAATGCAATGACAAGGGCATTACCAGCAGCGCTGTAGGTCCGATTCTCACCGCCGAAGTACTTAGTCTGACCGGAAGTGACGCCAGTACCTGCTTTAACATCGACAAATAATTCGCTAGTCCACTTCTCCAGCTCAGCCTGGGCTGCACCGGAGGCAACAACAGTAATGTTACCCTTCTGGTATACCTGCTGAGCGTATGAGGGAATAAGGTTGGAGTCAAACTTGGCGCTGAGGGCGAGACGATGTCCACCGAGACCGGAATGGAACGCAATGTTATGAGCGTGCTCGAGAGCAACGGCTGAAGGGTCATGGACGAAGCTGTTGAGTTCGTGGACGAGGACGGGGGCAACCTCTTCAGAAAATTCGTAGTCTTGAAACAGTCAGATGAATCTCAAGAGCATCGAATTGATTTCTTACGAAAGTACTTGGTTTTGCTCAAGATCTCACCGAGAGCTTCGACGAAGTATGGGAGATCGCCGCGAAGGAATTTGGCCTTCAAAACGATGTTTTCCCGTGACAGACTCGAGCTGAAAGATCCTCCGAGCAACTCTGCCTCTCTCTGTAAGCGCAATGCTGAGCGCTTTGTAGTGTTCTGACATGAATTGATACCCCAATCAGTATCCTCTCCTCTCATATTTATCTCCTTCGTCGGTCGTCGGTACCTTGAGTGCGAAATTGGTCAATCCATGTGCAAGACCAGGTGCAGTCTCGTATCGGCTTCCACCCCGCACAACAACAGCCAAAGATGTTGTTGGACCACCATCATCTCGCGAAGCGACCTTAACGCCTGCTGCATCGCCGACGGTGTAGTGGAAGGGATGTGCCGCTGCGGCAGCCATCCCTCGGCGGGTGGAAGGGGTTATTTTCGAGCAACATTGGGGAAGTCCCCGAGCAATAGTTGACCGAGCGAGCATCTCGAAGGATCTGAGAGGAGAGGAGAGGAGAGGAGTTGGGTGGTAGTGGTGGTATAGGTGATATAGAGAACGAGACGGAGAAAAGCGGACAACCACGACCAATGCGTGATCCGTCGAATGAAGCGAAAATGATTGGGCGGCGGTTGTTGCGAATAGGTGATAGATTTTACGGCGATAACGGGTAGCAGACAGAACGGTGGACCGATGATGGCGCTAAAAGAATCGGCAAACCGTCCGTGACTCTACTCTAGTGGGGCTTCGAGTGACAGATGAGCAAAGCGCAACTTCTAAAGTTTGCAGCGCAGAGTCCTGGTAACATAAGAATTCCCTCAAACCACCAGACACCCATACCCATCCAATATACGAGTACCTCCCGATCACTGATATATCTGCATGCTATCTTCCTCTGCATCCTCCTTCTCACCATATCGATAGCACTATTTACTCTTCGATTATCCTCAACCAGATTATGTGATGTCGCAGGTATTCACTCCCGTTCTCCATTCGCCAGACTTTCGTCGGACCCACTGCGGTGTACTTTTTAGAGCGCTCTGCTAATATCATTCACCCATAGGCATCAGCAGCAGAGCTATGCACCCTCCTCGTAAACGACATCTATGGAGAAGTCTCATCGGTTCGCATTCTCCCTCCCCCGGAGCATCCACGGTCTCCTTACTTGCACAATTGACACAGCTTAGAAGGTAGTTGATGTCCTGCTCAAGCGAGGCCGCCTACCTCTCATCCAGATATGTCAACATACACAATTACCACAAAAGACGGTGAAGCAGACTCTCGTGGTCCTGATCCAGCAGCACCTCGTTGTTCATTTTTCGCACACCGAAGGCGGGAATAATGTCTGTTATTATGAATGCAATTGGGCTCAAGCCTACGAACTGTTACACGCGGGGAGGATAATCCGGACAGTCGAGGAGATATTTGGCACCGATGGCGCGCTCATTGCCAGCAACATGCTTCAACTTGGCCACGCCAGGGTCGGCGATTTCCTGGCAGCTTACGGCATCTCTACCAAAAGGGCCAAAAAAGTTCGAGAGGCTGAGGGACCCACTATCGAAGCTGACGCTCCCATATCTTCGGTCGAAACTTTGAAGGAGGTTATGATGAATATGCTCAAGGATCGATTCCTCGTTGAGGTCAAACAACATCACGTGCAGTCGAGAACTGACGTAGAGAATGTCTTACGAGCGGATCTCATACAAAAGTTGCGCAAAAACTTCTCTAGCGAACTGAAGTTAATGAAGGAGGTCAATATACAATTAAAAGCCAGGCTGAAAGAAATGGAGATTGGGAGTACGTCAGAACATAATGGTCTTAAGAGAAAAGCTGCACCAGCCGGCGGTAGGACGAAGAAGCGGAAGAAGGTGTCGATGTATGACGATGAAGAGGAGGAAGTAGAATGGGAGATTAACGTAAGACCATGTTGAAGATGCAACCGTCCTATGCGGAAGCTGATGATTGTACAGGAGAATCTCGCCCTTCGGATCAACCACGACAAATTCCTCGTCCTGTTTCGGAATGCAGAACTAGTATCATTGGCAGAACAACGAGTCGGAAAAGCCTCAGCGCAAGTCTACAGAGAGTTCCTGAAACGAATTGAGCCCAAGATCTTCCGCTGCCGAAACAACGCCGGGGAAGATGAGGACACCATAGACGATGAGGCGCCTCAGAAAAGTAAGTTATCTAGATGCCTTGTATGGAATAGCTTTAGGGGAGCTGACACGGTATTCAGATATCAAGCTTAGTTGCCTCGAGTTGTCGCGCAATTTCGATCCAGATATTGACCTTGAGGGGTCCATCGCACTCCCACCCAAAGAAACAAAAGCCAAACCTCGGAAACGATCATACGAAGATTCTGATGATGAGATGCCCCGAAGAAATGGCGATGGCAAAATGAATGGAAAGCGCTACCATGATTCAGACGACGAAGGGGACGAAGAATCCGACGAGATTGATGAATGGGCCGAAAATGATGAAGATATGGATTCCGAAGCAAAGAGTCGCAAGAATCGCATGAAGTTGATAAAACAACACTTGATGTTACTTGCGGAAGATTCGTTCCGGTTCTTGACCAGCGAAGGCAACCGAGGCATGGGCGAATGGAGCGTCAATTACAAGGAGCTAGGGAAAACGATGCGTAGTATAGAATTAGAAAGAATTGTTGAAGAGCGGTTTGAGAGTATTGGTACGCGGCTACTGAGAATCATTAAAGACAAGGGAAAGCTTGATGAGAAACAGGTGAATGCTCCTTGTCCAACTCCCCGATCGTCTACTAAAGACCGCAGATTGCCAATATCGCGCTTCTCAGACAAAACCAAATCCGTGCAGTCCTCTCGGGAATGCAAGAATGTGGACATCTTGAGCTACAGGAGGTTCCGAGATCGCTACCTCCTCAGGTTAATAGGACATACTTTTTATGGTACTTTGACGAGCAACGAGCTAATGCGCTTCTGCTCTCGGACGTCTACAAAGCGATGAGCAGGAATATTCAGAGGACAATGGTGGAGAAAGGAAAACGCAAACATCTTATTGAGAAGAGCGAACGCTCAGATGTAAAGGCGAATTACGAGGAGTACATGACGAAGAACGAGAAGAGGGAGTTGGAGATTTGGAGGTCGAGGGAAGAGAGGCTTTTAGTGCAGTTAATGAGGTTGGATCGGATTATCATGATCCTTAGGGATTTCTAGCGAGTTGCAGCTGATTACAGTTAATGGTCAAAACCTACAGTGTTGGTATATTGGTGCGCTCGAAAACCAGCCGTTTCGAGGTGCGAGCTTGCGAGCGACAAGAAATTCTAGGAACGAGAGCAGTATATTAGATCTAATGCAATAGTACCTGAAATATTATAGTAGAAGGGGAGGTTTGACACTACACGCATTCATTTGTTCCGTACGGGTGACAGCGCCCAACATATCTGTCCGTCTACTCCGGATAACTGATAGCCTTGCTTTCAGAGCTTTGTATGCATATTTGATGGGGAGCTAGCACAGATATCTGCTTGTAGTTGGTCAGAGAGCAAGTTTCCTGTAGATTGGTCGATGAACCTCCACTTTACTCTCGTCTTCAGAATTTTTCGTTACTCACAAGCTGACGGCTGGTTTACGAACGCAAATTCACCTGGGTTCCCAGAACCACTGCTTAAGACATCATTGTGAATTCCATTCCGTCCCACTGATCTCCAGAGATTCAACATCGAGTCCTACCTTGCGACTTTGCGATGCTTCTACCAGAACCAGCAGTCCAGAGAACGAAAAAACTACTCACATACACTTCATGTATAGAGCTACAAACTCTAGCTGATATGACGCGCGTTAACTCCCGGCTTTTGATTTGAAACTTCCATCTCCAGAGCTAAGTTCGAACCCACCACCCTGCTGGTCAGTTTGCACGTCACCACTCGAGCGCAGTTTCACGAGCGTACCGATGAATGAGTCTAGGCAATCATCTTTCTACGGCTGTGTATGAAATGAAATATCTATTCCCTCCTGTTTAGCCCCGAATGGGTGAGCTGTAGTTCCGGTTCCCAACGTTCTTTCGGATTTTGTTTGATCTACACTAACTCTGGCCTCAAAGGGTTCTCTAATAAAATGAAGAGTAAGTGTTCGAGCACACCATTGCAGATCAAGCTCTGATGGGCTATCGGTAGTCTTATGCGTTTCCGAAAATGGGGCACTCCAGAAAATGACTGACAGAAGAGAACTGTGTAGTTGAAATGAGTGATATCTAGTGTCCCTTTGCTGTTACTCAAGTCTCCGGACACCCAATTATAAGCGCCCATTGCGACAGATCGACTACGCATCAAAGTTGGATGACTATTCCATGAGACATAATCTTATCAGTGCCATCTAATCATTGACAAGGGGTATCCGGAGACTTGAAAATCCGACGAATATGGGGCGACCAAATCCTGGTACGGATATGTCGGATCTCGAGTATGCTCTATTTGGGGAAGTATTCAATTCGACACTCGTGATCTACATTGGGGGACAGGTAGACGGCTGGAGAGGTTGATACTATATACATTTATTGGTTTCATTTATCTGTGGGTCTTTCCCAGACAACGATCTAGATATATAACAGAAACTGGGAACTTCCTCCAACCAATCATTATAACTAAATATATAAGAAACAAATGCTCTCGCTCGCCCACTGAAAATATCCTACAATCTAGTTTCCATTCTCATAGCACAAGCTTATTTACCGGCGCGCCTCACCAGCTTCGCCTGCGCGTGTCTATCCCTCATCATAGCCTGCGCAACATTAAACAGAGCATCCTTGAACGCGAACAGGAAAGCAGCGGTGATGACACTCTGTACGAGCTTTGGACCGACACCCTTGTAAAGGCCCTGCCACCCCTCCTCTTTCACGATCCTCTGCAACGCCTGCAGTATGCTATCTCTGCGATCCCCCTTGCCCACATGCATCCTGCTCTTAACCGTGATATACGGATATGTAAGCCCAGTAGCAACAAGCTTCCCAATGGCACCGAGCAAGAACGCATCACTGGGCGTAACGTTCCTCCTCTTTCGTCGCTCCAAAAGGTTCTTAAGCTGCTCAAAGATCGTGTACTGCAGGATCGGGTTAATGACGAGCACTAGTGCCGGCATCACGCCTGCGAAGAAGGCGCCAATCCCGCCCTCATCAAATAGTGCTTTGATTTCAGCGATGGTGGATGGGGGGCCGCGACCTAGGGGGTCGGCGAGGGTGGGCTTTTCGGTGAAGGGGGCGGAGGAGCTCCGCTTCCGTGCCGTTATGCGGGTGTTAACAACCCAGATTGGGTTTGTCATGAGCACGGTTGCGGAGCCAGCCACAGCGCCGGCAATCATGGATTCGAGGGTAGACAGCTTGCAGCTACGACCGGCTTTTACAGCTGCCGTCTCGAAGGCCGCACGAGACCATTCGTACCCTATAATCTTTGTTAGCTGTAGCGAGACGCGGAGAGGCGGGGATAGTACAATAGTAGTAGACAAAGTTTGTGACGGAGATGCCAAAAACGGCAGAGTCTAGACCGGCGTAGAGACCGCTGAATCCCTCCCGTTGGATTATGTGTCTCGTTGCGTCGGTAACAGTGGTTTGCGCACGCTTGGACTCGACTTGGGAGCGTGTTGAGAGGGTAACGAGGGGATAGGTGAGAATCATGGAGAGGACGCCTCCACCTGGAGGGTGTAAGAGCTCAATCTCGTGAAATTGGGTGTATATTGTATACCAGCGCCAGCAACTGCGTGAAGAACCTATGAAACTTATTAGCAAGTTGAAATCCGAGAGCTATGGTGGGGGGGAACAACTTACATTGTCGGACATGACGTTGAAGGAGTGCTACTGAAATACGGAGCTTAAGGAAGGTAGGGCAATGTGAGAGACGCAGATACGGTTGGTTGTTTAAGGGGAAATATTGTAGGCTTTATTTGTTAGGTAGTTTCTTCTCGGCGTTGTTGGTGATGCTTGTGCCTGCGGGCTTATGGGATGTGGTTGTAGTTGGGTTGACATCTGATCAACCGAGGTTGGAAGTGACAAGGGCAGACGTGTCGCAGACATGAGTGAGCTTCAGTGAGAGACAGACCAGCGCTAGTTAACGCAATCATGAGATGTCACCCCCGTTTATAATGGAGTAGAGAAGCAGGGGAATCTGAAGGACAGGTGGTTCCAGCTGAGAGGCGAGTCGGCAGCAGCTACTTAGCGACGCCCTGCAAGCCAGGTCTCACCATCCCGCAATCCGATCGCATTTATCAGCTATTAGCCTCACAAAGCACCTGTCCCCTTTGACCCACTTCTACTTATTCACAACATTTGCCAGTCTTCTCCAGCATCTTCTCTTCAACTTCTTCGTCATTATTTTCCGACCAGTTGCAGCGCCTTACACTTAAAACTTACAGTCTCTACCCCAGATCCAACTCGGCAAGCTACCGAAGTGGAATTAGCACGTGGCAAACATGCCGAAATCCAAATCTAAGCCTACAACGGCACCAACAACACCCGATAAATCGGCAGCTCTCAGAAAGTCAATCCTCACAACCCTCTTTATCTCATTACTGCTTGATTTGGTACCTTTTCCGACCTTCTCTCCTCCGCAGCACAACCGCTAACCATTGTGCTCTCTAGCTTTCATTCACCCTTATCCTTCCTCTCTTCCCCCGCCTTCTCGACTTCTACCGGTCACAGCCCGACAATGCGCTTCTCGACTCGATCTTTGCCTACCTGAATGCCTTCAAATCCGTCTTTCACCGACCCATTAGCTCGCGCTTCGATGTCGTACTCCTCGGTGGCGCATTGGGATCCCTCTTTTCCGTCCTCCAAGCAATCGCATCTCCCATCATCGGCGCCTTGAGTGATCGTTATGGCCGGCGCACGGCTCTGCTCTACTCCATGGCCGGGAATATCGCCTCGGTAGCGCTTTGGGTGTCAGCCAGCACCTTTCCCATATTCCTCGCCTCACGGGTCGTCGGAGGGCTGTCTGAAGGAAACGTCCAGCTTGCGATCGCAATTGCTACAGATGTTTCTACACCAGAGACTCGAGGGCACACACTTGCGCTTGTGGGGGTTGCATTCAGTATTGCGTTTACACTGGGACCGATGATGGGCGCATGGCTGAGCTACAAGACTTTGAGTCTCGAGAACCCGTTCATGGCGACTGCAATCTTTTCTCTGGGACTATTGGTGGCGGAGACTGTGTTCCTATGGTTCAAGCTCCCGGAAACTAGGAAGACGCGTACAGCGGAGGAGAAAGCATCGCAGAAGAAAGTCGACGGACGCGGTCTTGGACTATTGAAATTTACGCATCTCTTCTTCCTTCTCATCTTCTCGGGAATGGAGTTCTCGCTTCCCTTCATGACATTTGATCTCTTTAATTACTCTTCGGCCCAAAATGGGCGAGTATTGGGGTTTGTCGGGCTATTGGCATCACTTCTCCAGGGTGGATTCTCCCGCCGCGCAAAAGCAAGTATGGTTGCAAAGATTGGCCTCGTCAGCTCTGCAACTAGTTTCTTTCTCCTCGCAAAAACAAACTCTCAGGGAATGCTCTACCTTTCGGCGGCGTTTTTGGCAGTTACGAGTGCATGCGTTGTTACGGCGCTGAATACATTGGCAAGCTTGAGGGTTGGAGAGGAGAATAGGGGGCGCGAAATGGGCGAGTTCAGGAGTGCAGGTACGATGATTTTGGATTCCCCTCGTCCCGTAACGATGGTCGAGTGAGCGGGCGTGATCCAACAAGCCACTCCACTTTTCAGCCCTTCCCAAAATTTTGTACCACCTTTCATATCGCTAACGTCGTGTTGCAAAAATAGGTCAAATCGGACGCGCAATTGGTCCAGTTCTTTTTTGTAAGCCTTTCCCCTCCAATTGTGCGTTTTGTTGCTGTCAATGGCTTTTGCTTTTCTTTGTAATGCGCAGTGAGCAAGCGGGTTCCTGCATCAGGGGATCAGCCCCTCCCCTTTTTCCAATGCTTGTTCTTGAAAGCGGCTGTGATTGGAGACAATGGCTGATTTAGTGGATACGATGCAGGCTCATTATACTGGTGGGCTGGAAGAGACGTGGCGTACCTTGTTGGCGGTGTAGGCATGTTGGTAGTCACAGCGGTGGCTTGGGGAGGGTTGGTTGAGCCGGCCGAATCGAAGGAGGTGCTGGAGAAGAAGAAGATGTAGGAGTAGAATCTAGAGGGAAGAGCTGTCGGTGGATTTGACTTCGTTAGTTAGCAAGTTAGCAGCCCTAACCCTGGCCAAGGAAGACGGTTGATAATTTCACCATATTTAGCAGTTACTGGGGCATGAATCCCATCAATATCAACGGTGTTCCCTCGCGTACTGGTGCGACGGTCATCATATCACCGCTTCCGAGTCAGTCGTATTAGCCTCGCTGCCTGAAAAGGAGAGTAGAATCTTCTAAGATGCTGTGTTTCATCTTTAGGTCACCGAATTCCCGGGAGGCAGGAAAAATATTTGTGCTCACCTCTTCAGCCTCAGCTCGCAAGGGTAAGGATATAGGGTAGCTCGGTCTTTCCGCAAGAGAGGTAGGTATCATCTAGTGTTGGGCATAGAGTATATATTGGAACCTGTGATTTTGCTACGAGTTACTATTAAATTAATGGAATATTCATTAAGGTTATAGTATAAAATCTCGCTACAGGTACTGGTGGTATCGGCAACGATGCTTGAATTCGGCCCGAACTCTAATCAGAGATGATCACTCGGCCGCTCCAGTATTGTGCACGCAGTTTTTAACCTACAAGTCGGAGGTTGCCGGTGGTGTGATATTATTGTGCGAGCTGTAGCAGGCGAAACAGAGAGAGATGTAATTCACTCTGTACCATGATACAGTACTTGGGTCTCTACAATTTTATAGAGCAGTTTCTGTTCTAGGGGTCTGGTAGTGAAGCTGCAGTGGTTTTATTTGATGTATACGGAAGAATGATGTTCAAGTAAAGTTTCGGCTTTCATGGTATGCCAATAGCTTGGAGTTAATTCATGTTCCCCGCTTGGGCTCGCACTCAAAGGATTCTGGAGGCATATTCTAGACTTGCAATTTTTGGAGATGAGAATTACAAGAAGGTATATAGAAGCCAAAGAAGAGTCACTGAAGTAGCAATCGCTCAAGTTGTCGAAGCTTAATTTAGGTTCTAAACATACTCAGAGTTCACAGTTTCTAGCTAATGACAGTTAGTTCCTCCTGCCTCCGAGTTGTAGGTTTAAAGCTGCGTGCACCATATTAGTGGGGAAGCGGCATAGAAACTATGCTAGACCACGCTCGAGGCCCTAAGCAGTCCGCCTTAACTCTAGAACCCTCATGAAGATAGATGTTACGAATTCAATTGAATACGAACTCAGGCAGGCAGGTTCCCCCCCCACGGATGTGGTAAAGGACGTGATGAATGCAGAGAAGCGAAAGAAAAAAACACAACCCCATGCGGATGTACCATGAAAGGAAAAGCTTTCCCGGATTTTGTTGGGAATACACATTCTTGTGAGTCAATAGGTGCAAAACGTGTAAAGTCCCTGCCTCGGCGGTGGCGAAGAAGAAGATGCAACTAAGTGAGTGCTTCAGAAGGCGAGTCCTGAATATCCATTGAGAATACCTTTCTAGCCCGAGCTACAGTGGCTTTACGATGTTAGAAACAGGCGAACAGAGCGCTGCCGGAATTGGCGGGGCTCCCACCAATCTCCACCTGCCGCCCTGCGGCGAAACTTTGATCCTTCGAATACGAACTTGGCAGCGTCCTTTGTTTACTGGGCATTTCAACGTTTCAGAACCCGGCGAACAGTGGCTAGCACGGCTCCGCTCCTCGTAAAAGAATATACGCCAATACGATCTTATCCAGGGATTCACATGCCGTGAGAAATGTTGGGCCTAATTGATTCACCTTGTAGAAAGGTATGCATAAACAGGAATCCGGAGGAGTGGTTCTCCGCCCAGGTGTTAACTGTAACTGGTTCACTCGTCGGGTGTGAACATTGAGAGTACGAGTACATCAAATCAGACACCCGACGACCGAGGCGGCGTCTCCTTCCCCGCCGCCCAATTCTCTGTACCCGTGTTTCATCGTTGGCAAAATGTAAGTACTCTAGGACACGGCACGCCAAAAGCCGGCGTGTTTGAGGTTATATACCATGTTCCTTGGTACGCTAGCAGGTATGGTGCTTATCGATAAGTGCCCATTTCAGGAACCCCAGTTAAAGAAGGCAGAAGGGGAAATGGAAGGAGATCCCAGATGTTCGAGGTGGGCGATCTACAGGAGAATGTGTGAACATCATCGGGATGATCGATGTCTTGAACAGCCACGAGTGTGCATCCGCATGGGCAGGTGGGGTAGCCGCAAACATATCGTGCAGAGAGATGATTGGATCCAGCAAAATTGCATTTTCGAACAACTATTCCTGGTGAGGATCACCTCCGGGAATGTTTAAACGGAACTATATAGAGTACCAGTACAGTCGTCCATATCGGCTGATTGGTTGGTTTGTGATGGGAACGACCAAATTTGCCTCTCCCAACAATTGCCATACGGGTGCTGTTTCTGCTGCTGCTGCTGCCGCTGCGGCGGTAACTACCGGCAGCGGGAAAATGGGATCGCTTTCTCTTCCCCGCTTTCAGAATATAGATACTCACCTCAGAGATGAAAACAATGACGTCCTTTGTGTACATAGACGCCCGTCCCGTTCCGGTTGTGGTACCCATCCTTTGCAAACTGATTGGTGATTGGTTTGTCAAGTCTCGTACTTGCCGCTCATCGCAATTATTGTCAGCTTGATCCAAGGGCGTGTACATACCGCCGGCGGTCTGTCCAAGCAGTATTCAGGAGTACATACCAAGAGTTGTATTGAGTACAAAGAAAATTGCAGACGTCTCGCAAGCTGAAATGAGTATTTGGGGGCACTACATTCCCCTTTCTCGGCACTATTGCTCAACCTGCAGCCACCTCGGGAAAGACCCAAAAACACCCCGCGTACGCACCGGAGGTAGTAACGGGATGAAAGCCGATGGGAATTCCTGCGCCGCCAGGTGGACACCTGTCGGAGCTGAAAACCGTGGCGCAAATGAAAACGCTGTTTCCCATTTTGCTGTTCCTCGATCGCCAGCAGAACCATGGTTCAAAGAGGAATATGGCCGGGGTTCGAAACAAAGTTTTAACAGCCCCATCAAAAGGGGAAATTCTGTGTCACACAAAAGCACACAGTAAATCATCCCTACCCTATCCGCTGGGGAATTCATCAGAGACAATCTGTAATTGGATCGTGAGTGCATCGTGAAAGCTGAAAGAATCCATATTTGGAAGTTGATCCAACAGCACAGCTAAACCCAATCAGCGAGAGGTTCTCGTACCTTGCAGATTGGTGCTTGGCGCATGCGTTAATGTGGAGAGACGCAGGTACCAAATGGCGTAAGCTCAATGGTTGGGCTGTTGCAACATGTGCACTTACGAGAGACAATGACGCCCATCAAGGAAATGACAGTTGGTGCAGTTGTTGTTTTTGTTGGTGAAGTTGATTCGAAGAATGACGTTAGGTACGGACTCAGTTGTTTATCAGCCGATTCTCGGCAAATTGTTTCGCGAGGGATCATCGAGGGAGATTTTCATCGCTTGAAGAGTGTCAATGCGTTCAAATTCTGGTTCAATGGCGTCTGGCACGAAGGCTTCGACAATCAATCCCGCATGCAATTCCAACATATCGCCCGGAGGTTATGGACGTAAGAATTTCCCCTCGCCGGTACTGATCAACAATCTACTCTAAGTGAGACATCCGTAGATTACACGGGTCACCTCAGTGACGGTGATATACGCACACGCCGTGTCCCTCAACTCTGCAGGCTGTTTCTTGCGCCTGTTCGGTGGTGTTTGTGTTGAATACTGGGATTTTCTTCGTTGACGGCAGAGGCAAGAAGAGCGAGGAGTTCAACTGCCTCTCAGAAGCGAGGGCGACTGCGATGTGTTTCCGTTCCCCTGCCTAGGTCCGCTGAGAAGATTTAGGCGACCTGGGCAGGGGCAGCGTGCATGGCATTCGCAGGGGGCTAACCACCAAAGCCCGCCCTAACTGACCCCTTCAAACAGAGATCCCATAATAATGCAGAGGCTTACAGTGTCCAGGACCACCACCAGGAGGGACCCCACGAGCACTAGCACTAGCGCAACGAACCACCAGTTCAATTCCTGTCCCCCCCAGCTTCTGGTCTCCCACTGGTTGTGTATATATGCCACCTCCCGCCCCGTAACCTTTGATTCTTACGACCAGGCGTCTACTCCGTCTTGAATTTGCATCACGCTTTCGAAATAGCAATCACTCCTTCAGTGCTCTTTCAAAAGTCTTTGTCACTCTTTCAGCGTCCGACCTGCAAATTCACCCGCTCCCTCCTTAAAGCAGTGCTTTATCTCACCGTCTTTGCTCTCCGATCACGATCCCTTCCTCCTTTCGATCACGAACACACCCAGGCAGTGCCTTTGAGCAGATAATCCACATACCTCACAAAAATGCGTTACTCTATTGTACTTGTCGCCACCCTCATGGCTGCCGTCGGCATTGCTACTCCGGTCAACGTGGAGAAGCGTGGTTATGTTTACCAATACGAGACTGTATAGTGAGTATTCATAGTCGAGGGTCCTTTGAACATTTGCTAATGCCCCTCTAGCGTCACGAAAACTCAAACTCATCCGTACACTCATCGTCATGGATGGCGTCACCACCGCAAGCACAAGAACAAGCCTGTCCCCGTTCCTGCTCCTACCCCAGATTACGAGTACTCCTACGGTGACTACCAACCGGACGTTCCCAAGAAATCTCCCAAGGAAGACAAGCCTAAGAAAAAGACGCCTAAGGAAGATAAGCCTAAGGAAGACACGCCTAAAGACTCACCCTCGGCTCCCAGCGATTTCGCCAAACAGTGCCTCGACAGCCACAATAAGTACCGTGCGCAACACGATGCCTCTCCTCTTGAGTGGGATGAAACCATGGCCAACCACGCTGAGGGTGTCTCCGCCACCTGTATTTTCGAGCACTCTGGCTCAAGTTACGGCGAGAACTTGGCAGCTGGTTACGATTCCCCTGATGCTGCTATCACTGCTTGGTACGATGAGAAGGACCAATACAACGGTGACTTTAGCGTATGTGGTATCCCTCGAAGGATTTGTGCCGAGGCTAATATATGAACAGTCTGCTGCCGGCCACTTCACTCAACTCGTCTGGAAGGGCGCCAAGAAGGTCGGGTGTGGTCAGGTTGACTGCGCAGGCAAGAATGGTACTCCTGGCAAATTTTTCACTTGCAACTACAATACTGGTATGTATTCCAATGTCTCGTCGTATCCGTCGCTAATACATTGCAGGTAATGTCATCGGAAGTTTCAAGGAGAACGTCCAGCCTTAGGGGAATAGTTAAATGTAGTCTCGCGTCTGTGTTTGGGAGTCATTGAGCAATATTTCTGAGGATTGATTAGTCTGTCCATTGAACGGCATTGATTGTCTGGGAAATGATCGTTTGCATCTTATTTGTTTTCATCGCATGGTGTTGCATCAATATTCTTGCTCTTAAGATATGATGCTTCAACATTTTCTTGCACGTGAATAATCCTTTTTGTACTAGCATCCATTTGCAATCCTTTTTAGGGTTCAACGAAAGGCGTTTGAGTGCTGGGGAATCGTTAATATTGTTTATTGCTGGAACTAGATTTGTTTGATACGAAGTGTGGGCTTGATGCCTAATCAATAGACGTGTTTTGACACCGGTGAACTAGGCTGTTGGGGTTAGTAGTGTAATGGAAGTCTTGTAAGGTTAACTTCCTCGTGATGGTGATGGTGATGGTGCGTGATGAAACAATGGCGTGGCTACCTAGTAGCTGTAGCACCAGGCCTCTTACCCTCTCTCTCTTGGCGTGGGTGCCACAATTGTTCCTAGCCATCCGCTCTTTGAATTCCCCGAAGTTTGGAATATCTCTGTATAGTCCGAACAGCTGTCATGGCCGACGGAAAAGCTCTCTCCTCCTCCTCGTCCTCTTATGTTTCCGGTGTTCCCGCGACCCCCAGGGCATCCCAGCCGATAGCGACCACCGCGAAGGGGATCCCCGGGTCCACAGTCTCGATAGAATCCTCGAGACAGAATGGCGACGAGCTGGTTCTTGAAAATCAGCTGGCAAGCAGTCGGAGTCCATATGTATGTTATCCCGAAATGCGCGGTGAAAGCTCTTGATAGCTATCTGGCACGGCGCGGGGGCGGGGTAGCGGGTATCTAACCGCACGCGGGGATCTCCCTTATCTCAGCAACGAGTTCCGCTGGGATAGGGATGAGAGTGGAAGTGCTAAATGTGATGGAAGGTTCGTGCTCATGCAAAAAATCCGGTCCACTGGCAGCAGTGGTCGCCCGAAACTCTGTCACTGGCGAAGAAACACAAACGGGTGCTGTTTGTCAGTATAGGATATGCTGCTTGTCACTGTAATATCCCAGCCGCCCCCCTCCATAGTATATTGCAGAGCTTCTGCTGATGATTTCGATTTTGTCTGTAGGGTGCCATGTAAGTAGATCCTGCTCGCGAGCTCGAGTTCGGACGGAGTAAATAACCTTCGGCTACTCGCTAGGTCATGGAACGAGAAAGCTTCGAGAATGAAGATATAGCAAAGATATTGAATGAGAACTTTGTGCCTATAAAGATCGATAGGTGAGAAAGCTCCAATTGCGGTATCAAATGTCCGGCGGGCCATTGACTTGCTGCAAACGTAAAGAGAAGAGCGGCCGGATATCGATAGGATATACATGAACTTTGTGGGTTCACTTATTCTCTGCGGAGTCCTTCTGGGCTTACGATTTTCGTTTGCAGGTCCAAGCGACGACGGGATCAGGAGGTTGGCCGTTGAACGTATTCCTGACGCCTGATCTCAAGCCAGTTTTCGGCGGCACATATTGGCCTGGTCCAAATGCAGTGGGCTCAGGGAGAGGTCAACTCGGATTCCAAGAAGTCTTGGAGAAGATCGTCCAAACGTGGAAAGAACAGCCAGCTAAATTCCTTGCGTCCGCTGACGAGATCTTGCTGCGGCTGAAGGAATTTACAGATGAGGGACTGAATGGCGCAGGAGAAGGTGCGGAGGAGGTTTTGGAGCTGGATCTTCTGGAAGAGGCATATCAACAGTTCAATTCGAGGTACGATTCAGTACATGGAGGGTTTGGACGTATGTCTTCTCGAATTTTAAGTGAACATGCACTATGCTGAGATAATCCTGTGCAGTTCCTCCTAAGTTTCCAGTCCCTGTCAAGCTGGCGCTGCTGCTTCGAATGGGTGCCTTCCCAACGATTGTTAGGGACATCATTGGCGAGAGGGAATGTGAGAATGCGAAGCATATGGCCATAACTACTTTAACGGTAATCCTCTGTCCTCGTTTGATTGCAGCAGTACTCATGCGTTCCCTAGAATATGGCCAAGGGTGGTATACATGATCAAATTGGATGTGGTTTCGCACGTTACTCTGCCACCGCGGACTGGAGCCTGCCTCATTTCGAAAAGATGCTTTACGACAACGCACAGTTGCTGAGTGTATATCTCGATGCATGGCTAGTTACTAGGAATCAGCTACTGCTAGATACCGCTGTTGATACTGCGGACTATCTGTGCGATGATGCTTTAAAGAACCCCCCAGGAGGGTTCTTCTCATCAGAGGGAGCAGATTCGCTCTATCGCAAAACAGACGGAGAAAAGCGAGGTAGGATATTTACTATCAGTGAAGCAATATGTCTGGTATTAACGCCTTACAGAGGGTGCATTTTACGTCTGGACAAGAAAAGAGTTGGACGCGATCCTTGGAGCCCAGGAGGCATCTATTTGCGCAAGGTATTGGAACGTCCATCGAGATGGAAATGTCGATCCGGAAGACGACGTCCACGACGAATTCATTCACCAGAATGTTCTCTCAGTTGTTGCTTCAATAGAACAACTGGGCCAGGCCTATGGTATGGACACGGATAAAATAGACGCTATCATCAAGGAAGGGCGGAAGGAACTCCTGGAACACAGAAATAAGGAGCGGCCACGACCCAACTTGGATGACAAAATCATCACGTCGTGGAATGGTTTGGCGATTGCTGCTCTTTCGAGGGCGGCAGCAGTGCTAGCGTCATATGCCCCAGAAGGCGCCAAAAAGTACAGGGAAAACGCCGTACAAACAGCCTCCTTCATCAAGAAGAATCTTTATGATGAGAAGACGGGTCTATTGAAACGGGTCTACCATGATGGACCAGGCGACACACCGGGATTCGTGGATGACTATGTTTACATGATTCACGGTCTTATCTATCTCTACGAAGCGACCTTTGATGCTGGCTACTTGAAGTGGGCTACTGATCTGCAGAAGAAACAGATTGAACTTTTCTGGGATGGGGGGTCTGGTGGCTTCTTCGTCACCGAGGGTAGTGCTGATGATTTAATACTCCGCCTAAAAGACGGTACTTCAACGTCACAGCTCCAGATAATCATTCGCTAACATAACTATAAAAGGCCTCGATTCACAGGAACCCTCCACGAACGGCCTGTCTGCGAACAACCTTTTCCGATTGAGCTCAATACTAGGTGACGATGAATACGCCCTATACGCTCGAAAGACATGTACTGCGTTCTCAGCAGAGATACTCGAGCATCCGAGTATGTTTTCATCTCATATGAGCTCAATTGTGGCATCAAACATCGGAATGCGATCAATCGTGTTGGCGGGAAAAGATGAAGACCCAGAGATCGCAGTTCAGCTGAAGGAGATAAGGTCGCGCTTGCTGCCTAATACCACTGTGATCTTATTGCGTCCTAATATGGCTGTGTCGGAGGACTCGAAGTGGTTGCTCGACACAAACCCGCTTTATAGGTGGACGTTAGAGAGTCTTGAGTCGAGAAAAGGGAAACCGATCGTGCAGGTGTGTGAGGGCAAGAAGTGCTTGGATACATTTGATATGGGTGAGCTGGGTCGCGCACTGGATCGCGCATTGGAGAATGCTGGGTAGCAGACGGGGGTTTGATTCATGTTTTATTATGCGTCTGAGAATTACACGATATATATGATCAAGTGTAGAGCATGGGGATTAATTCAGAAATTCCGACCAATAGTTGCATGTAGTGGCACTCGGTTGCCACAGATTGTTCTCGCGCGAACACATTAGTAAGTGCGTCATAGAAACCCACGGAACTCCTACCCAATACCTATTCGCCTTAAATATGTCATTAGAGCTCCCTTTTCATCCACAGCCAGGCACTTAACCATCACCAACACATCGCCCACCAGTTTCCCGTCCTCGTCGCATCCTCACCATGACGTCACCGATTAAACCCCAGCGCCCCGCGCCCTCCAAATCCTCCCCGAGCGACATCTACACCTTCACAACCCTCCGCCCACTCTCGCACCTCCCCAACCCCTCCCGCTCCCTTGCCTACCTCGACCGTCTCCGCAACGATGCAGGCATCAAGGCCGTAATGCGCAAATACAAATGGACCGTCCCAGTACTGGCAGAAATGGAGCCGATCGGGAACACAGACGAGAAATCGCGGACACTAGGTCGGAACTGGAATAAAGGCTCTGTAATTGAAATACGTCTGCGTACCGACGCATACGATGGGTATCGCGACTACAAGACTGTGCGGAAGACGATGGCGCATGAGCTGGCGCATATGGTGTATGGCGAGCATGACCGTGATTTTTGGGAGCTGTGTGGGCGGCTGGAGAAGGAGATTGAGAAGGGGGATTGGAGGAGTGGTGGACGGCCGCTGACGGATCAGGTTTTTTATGAGCCCCCGGCGGAGAGGCAGGAGGCGGATGCCGGGGTGGGGTGGATGGGGGGTGTGCAGAAGTTGGGGGCGGGGAAGGAGGGGGCGGGGAAGGTGGTGGGTGGTGGGGTGGAGAGTAGGAGGGAGATAATGGCTAGAGCTGCTGAGGAGAGGCTGAAGCGGTTGGCTGCGGCGTCGGGTTCTAAGTAGAGTTGTGAGTGGGTTTGCACTTTCGGGAGTTTTGGTTTGCATCCATGCTGCTTTTTTGGCTGCTGCATTTTAGTTTTATACCCGTTATCATTTGAAATAAATCATAGCATGTCAATACTGTCACTCGTGCATGCATTAGAGATCTGCTGTGAGACGCGGAACAGCATGGGTCTTTGCCCTTCTGCTGGGGGTAATTAGAGTAACGAGACACTATATGATGGCCCCACAACATTCTAGTGTGATGATAACTGTACATTGAAAAAAGTCGTAGAGTAGCCAAACCCAATCATAGCAAGTCACCCGATGGCTTTGCGTTTAGGTACTGCCACCCTCCAGCTCCCCACCCAAAACTTTCCTGTGTGCATCAATCGTCCTGACAGCAGATATTGGAATAGCCTCCAAGCTCCTGACTAAATCTGCACCACCAACGCTCTGTAACATACCCACCAACTGTCCTCTCAATGCCTCAAAGCCAGGTAGTGCCGCAACCCATCTCACCATGCTATCATCGAGCACCCGTCCATTGCCCAAGTCCCCAGACACAACATGTCCATCCACTCTAGCAGCCAACAACACCAACTTCTGCAATCCTGAAGCTGCCAGAGGATCCAAACCCTTCACCGCTCTCCCCTCAGGAAACATAATGTCTACCACTGCTTTGATATGGGGCGGCGAAACAGCCGGGAATGTAACAATCCCAACAGGACCGGAGAGTAAAGGTGCAAGCGGGTGCTTTTTGCGTCTCCTCGTCATTTCATACGCCTCCTTCGAAGTTCCGTGCTGCTTCCCCCCATTGGGATCGTAGTACTCTGCGACTCGCATGGCGGTCGAGAACACGGCCCCGCGGATAACGTTGATCTGGATGTTGTTTGCAATTGGGTCGTCTTCTCCGCCGGGAGAAAGTTTGTTTAGTGCCATGGAGACTTCCCGACGCAGGGCTGACCATTCTACGGCGCGTAGGTTGTTGTGTTGGAATACCAGCATTAGAGGTGTGGAACGGAGGATGGAGAGGTAGGAACGGTGGAGCTGAGTTTTCCGGGCATCCGCGGCACGGTGGGAGGGGGGTTGTGTGGGTGCATATTCGGCAATTGAGGAGCTTGGAGTGACGGGGGAGTAGGTTGCGGTTGCGTAAGTGCGAGCGGTGATCAGAGATATTGAAGAGAAGAATGTTGGCGACGGCCGTGTGGGTAGGGGGATTCGTGGAGGCATTGTGCTGCGGTGTTGTAAGCTATCATCGTGTAGGCCGCGTTGGCGACTTCAAATACCTGGATCTGCAACTTTGGAGGTTGCGTTTTGAGTTGGCGGCCTTGGGCAGTGATCCGGTGAAGAAAGATTGAATGCGCAGCAAAGTTTGGGCGGCTCTTTCCTGACTTTGAGACCATCTACTGTTCAATATGATACCAAACGTTTACAGAAATCCGATCAAATGCACTGGTGTCTCATTCATTATGACAGTATTATGAAAACAGAAACACACTTTGTTTCTGTACATTTTACTGATGGCGATTTACCTCAGCTACTACCGCATCGACCTTTCTGCCGCCCCTCCGAACAAGTAAATTATTACAGAAGAACGCAAACGATGCTTATGATAAACTAGTCAAACCAAACCAAACCCTTTCTTTAAAGAGAAGGGAGGGGAAGGGGAGGGGCAGAGTAGGTAAAATCAAGCAATTCCTCAGAAAAATAAATGGAGATATCCGTTTGAAAACCGCTAAGTATGTATATAGTATCACCTTTACCGACCCAGCTGCTCCACCGTCCACTCTATAACCTGCGGATACGAAACCCTCAATACCTCGTGAATATCACACACAGGGATTCGGATCAGCATCCCGAACTTTTTCCGGGTCTTGGGGCGCGCCCAGACGGGGTGATCATAGCTGACAAAGACGCGAGAGTTCTATATCGTTAGAGATAGTGATATAAAGGGCAAGGGAGGGAGGAGGGTACGGACCTGGTAGTACCACTCTGTAAGATACTCATCGGCAATGCTAGGGAGAACGGCACGGAGAGTCGTGTTGTCGCTTATGAAGCTGATGACGCCCTTTAGGCGATCACGGCAATCTGGCAGGAAGTTAGTAAAGACGGAAGTTGAGGAAGGACCAATTACCCCGGTGCGCAAGCAGATGAACAATGCCCGTGACAGCTTCTCCAACTCCTATGAGGATGATGTTCTTTGCATCGGAAATCCTGACGTGGCATTAGTGTTTGGATGTGTGGTGAAGAGATAAAGGTGGTGTATACTCAAGGTAGTTGTCCCACATGTATACACAGAGCTCCTCAGTTTGTTTGACGGGATCGTAGTTATTACCCTTCGAAAGAGTCAGTAAAATGCAGGGTTTTCCGGAAGTTTAATACCTACCTCTTTTCCACCAAGCGCCAGTGGGACATTGGCATCGATAATTCCGAATCCTTGCTCGATAGCCCAATCAACGTACAAAGTACCGGCGTCAATCTATTGAAGTGGTTAGCGAAACATCCAGAATCAAAGTGCCAAATTCTCTCCAAATTAAACTGCCAGGAGGAATTAAAGGTACCAGCAAGGCATTGTGAAGCGCAATCCGGTTTGTATGCGGGTCCGGTTGGGCAGTAACAGGTGGCCTTTATTGCATCCCATCGCAATGAAAGGAATTGCGTTTACTTTAGCGACACAATTTGAGGTTTAAGGGATTGTATGTACCATGGATTCTCCTACGTACGGGTCATGGACTAAAAAGACAACTGTCTCTCTGCTCTGGTAATTTCCACTGTGGATTTTATCATCGGCGGAAGTTCATAATGAATAATGAGCGGGAGGAAATGCACTTACGTAGCTACAACCTGATGTGAAAAGGTTTCGGATATTTTGTCGCAGAATATCGGTAATACCGTCATCTTATGTTTATCCCATAGTTGCTTCGTCTGGTAAAATCGGACGACGTCTATCGTGGATTAGCAAGCAGTTTCGCCAGCATCAATATTCTTGACTAACCGTTTAGCCTCGCGGCCTTGAGATTTATGTTGTCGTCAAATCCTGTCTTGTCAGGATGATATTTAACAGGATTGAGGAGTGCATTTACCTGGCATCACTTCTCGAGGCTTCATACACCGCCAATACCTAGATTGTTGGATCACACACTCATGCACCACGTCAACAGCGCCCTTACAGGCCACATCACCATCATGAAGCCTCCCTGGTGGTTCTCCCATTAAGACCTTCGTAACAGCCAATGCAGAATTTGAAATTGACTGAAGATTGTATCCACCCTAGACATGCAGTCAAATTTGCTGTCATCCAGTAATAATTGATGAAGAAGCTTACCTCCAGGCAAACCACGATCTTGCCATCCGCCAAACACATCAACATATGCGTCATATGGGCGTAACCAGCCGGCGTGACGAAGCAACCGCCCAAACTATCGCCGGCTGCTGCGTCAAAGCCAGCAGAGACAATGACCAAGTCTGGGTTGAACTCCAAAGCAATTGGCATAATGACCCGCTGGAAAGCATACATGTAATCTCCATCGCCTAACCCACCAGAGTCCCAAGGCACGTTGACATTCCTGAAAGGTCAGTAAAGTGATTCGTATGATCGATTTCCTAGACACCCTTACATTCCCAGACCTTCACCGGCACCACATTGATCCAGGTTTCCCTGAGGACCTTCCGGATAGAACTTGCCGTTTTGGTAGCGGTGAATCGACATGTACAAGACTGTGGGATCTTCGTAAAACGCCGTTTGCGTTCCGTTGCCTGTGCCCTAACGTTAACATCGCCGCATCAAGCACGAGCTTTCACTCCGCAAGGATCTGACCATGGTGTACGTCCCTAATATCCAGATCAGCGTACGTTCATTAGCTCTCACTCACATGTGGAACAAACCAGTCTAGAATCAGAACTTTCTTGCATTTGTCTTTATATTTCTGCTGGACCGCCTTCGTCGCTACACATACGTTGTTAAATAGACAGAATCCCATAGCCTTGTGCGGCTCGGCGTGATGCCCTGGAGGTCGTATAACGGCAATAGCATTCTTGACTTTCCCCGACATAACCGCATCACAAGTCTCAATCGCACCACCGCACGACAACCGAGAGCAAAAGAAGGACTCGGCATTGAAGTAGACAGAGTCACCATCACGGGACAAGTCCTGAAGTTCCTTGAGACCCAAGCCTACGCATATACCGTCAGCACCCACCCTAGTACCCGTCATATCCCCACCACCGCCATGGTCCCTACCCTTTGTCCCCTCCAGAAAATCCCAGTGTTCCTGAGTATGCACTAGCAGGGCCTCAGCCATTGTCACTTCCCTTGCACGGATCCCCGCCATGATATCATTCCGCTTCACCACCCCCGTGAACGTCGGGTCGTCGATCAAGCCAGCCATACACAGTGCCTTGTATATCTCATAGATCCTCCTAGGATCCTCTGGGTGCATATCGTCCTCGTCCACCGTCGCATGGAAGCGCATTCGAACGTCGTAGCAGATCCCCGTTCGCAGGGCACCATACTTGAGCGGATTGGGTCGCAAGATCTTGCCGCCCGAGTTTGATGAATTGGTGACTGAACGGGAATCGCCATTCGAGGGTCCAGCTTCCGTCATGGGCGTATCTGGATCCTCAACCCATCCAATTGGCGGGGCCAGTCGCGCCGACCTCCGCTCTGCACCGGCTGCCGGATCGGGAATCGCCATATCTGTCGGTGCTGGGCCGTTGAGCCGGAGGGCGAGCGGGTTGATTGTGGAAGGAGGTTCTTGGTTCCCCTCGGCTTCAGCTGAGGGGGTGGGTGGTGGTTGTTCTGGTTCAGGTTGTGGTTCGGGTTGTAGTTCGGGTTGTGGTTCGGGTTGTGATTCGGGTTGTGGTTCGGGTTGTGGTGGAGGTGGAGGGGGTGGTGGTGGTGGTGGTGGTGGTGGTTCGGCGTACCAAGTCGTAGTCAAGGGGATGGTGTCATGGTCGAAGGAAGCCATAGCTGCGGGACCGCACACAGGGATGCTATTTGGAAAGGTCGGCGGCGAACGTTGTGTTTGTAGTTGTGCTTGACGGCGGTGGTAAGATCGTTGTGCACTGAAGTGTCTCTGGCTGGGCACTCCTCGCATGAACCCTGTCTAATGGGCTTCTTACTGTAGGGTTAGATAGAATAAGCTTGGACAAGTAACGAAAGCAATATCCCCTTCAATTCACTGCAACCTGAAGTTCTTGTATCCAACACCACCCACCTCGAGTCAGCACAATAACCACCAAAATGGCCGCCAACTACTGGGCTTCATCCCAGCGTCTTCACTGGCAAATGTCGAGGGAAAAGCTTGCCGAGATTCGATACAACCTTGATGCCCAGGACGAGAAAACAGTGCAAGCATATCCTCTCCCGAGCTATCGACAGCTGAGCATATTTTTCAACACGCGTACGGAGCCCAGGTGATACTGCTGGCGAGATTGTCCGGAAGCGCATCGCTAACTATAAGCTACGTGCAGAGCTCGTTCGTCTTGGTCGACGCATGACTGCCAGACAACAAGCGCTTGCAACTGCACAGCTGTATGTCCGGCGGTTTTATACCAAAGTCCCTATACGAGACACAAACCCTTTTCTAGTTATGGCTACATGCTTGTACCTAGCGTTGAAGATGGAAGAATGTCCCCAGCATATTCGTATCGTGGTCAGCGAGGCACGAACGTGCTGGCCAGGTACATACGTCTTTAACAATTACTTCCAGAATACATATCCTTTTTACTGATTCCTTTGTGTGCGGCTATCTAGAAGTCATGCCCAGCTACACAGAGAAGCTTGCCGAATGCGAATTCTACGTTATATCCGAGCTCAACTCTTACCTAATCGTCCACCACCCCTATCGTACATTACAGGAGCTCACACCAGTGCTTCACCTAACAACTGAAGACAACAATACGTCGTGGCAGGTTATAAACGACTCCTGCATAACAGATCTGCCACTGATATACCCCCCACACATAATTGCTTTGACAGCAATCTTCTTATCGGTATTTCTGAAACCATCGCTGTCCCAGGCGGGCCTTCACAGTGCCGCAAACTCTGCAGCAACAGCAGTTGCGGCCACGTCTTCTGCCACGGGAGGAAGTACTGGAAATGGTAGCACAGGTTCAGCTCTCACCGCAAATGGACAAGGGCCGCAAAGTCGAATGGGAAAGTTAATTGAATGGTATGCCGAATCAAAGGTTGATATGGAGGCCATCATTGATTGCACCCAAGAGATGATATCGTTGTACGAGGTATGGGAATCCTTTGGTATGACGGCAGAGAAAGCATGCAAGGAACAACTGAGCAGGATGATCAAGCAAAGAGGGATATCATGAACAAGAGAAAGAATGAACCTTTTCTCGAATGTTCGGAGACCGAATTCCGCGACGGGAGCTTATTATCACCGTTCGAGGCCTGATACCCATTCCCTGTGGTCTGAAGCTAGGTTTCTTGGCTCATTATTAGAGCATTCATCCATCCGGATTGCTGATCCTGTGACAAAATTTTCGAGCACTCTAAAGTACTTTTGAAATAACATCTATACTGTACTGAATTAAGGCGATATTCACGAGTATTTCAGACATACACTACGTCAAATAGCCTCTCCCCAGGCTTATCAGGCGGCTAATTCATGTAATTGCAGTCGTTTTCGGGCTTCATGGACTACACATAATGCGCAGAGACAGTGATACTAACGGGTCACCCTAACTCCAGACTCTTAGCCACTCACGTACCCTGATACTTATCTGAATGGTAAGGACTGACGCAGAAACTGTTTACATGATATCACTTAGTAAGCAGTGAACACATTCAAGGTCGTTGCCATGAGGAGGGAACCTTGCGCGTGTATATAGACTTAAGGTAAAGGTACAGTGAGACGGTGGGTGATGACAGAGCGAGCACCAAACTCCCAAGTAACAGTAGTTTGCATCATTCTATTTCCCAATCTGCTACCTATTTTAGCAACTGATAGTGATCCATACAGTAGTAAATCCTCCGTCACTGGGGTAAGCACCACTATCGGAAGTCATAATTAGTAGTCCAACACCACATTAGTGACTGGCGCAGCATCTCTCGACTCATCACGTTTGGGCCGCTTTGGCCCAATTGACTTCTCCTTCGCAGCCAACACTTCTTTGCACACCTTCTCGTCTGCGAGGACATTCATTGCTGCTCTAAGCTCAGCATCCCTAGATCATCCGTGTCAGTGCATTTGCACAAGGCATCGTTCGAAATCAAACTCACGATTTCTTGGGTCCCCATCCCTTCCCCAGTACCCTATCCTTGAACCCCCAACCATTCAAGATAACAGTAATCCAATACCCTCCCTTATTCCCACCGCCGCCGTCCGTCCACCTATATTCCAGCCTCGCATCGTTTCCACCTGCAAGGCTGTATACCTTCTGTTTCGCCATTTTATCCACCGATAGTATCTCCTTTCGCTGTTGCTCCATTTCCCGAAGCTTTGGCTCAAACAACGCTACCAACCATTCCATCGCCACCTTCAGTCCCTGATCGGGACTACCTCGGTCGAGGATAATAGCACCAATATACGACTCAAAACAATCCGCGATAATCTTGGTTGCATGGCCTTCTGATCCTTTCCCTCCCCGTATCATCTTCTGCATGTTGTACATTCGTGCGTATTCGGCGAGAGGTTTATTAGAAACAAGGTTTTGCCGCATGTCCGAAAGGGAGCCTTCACGGAAGGTCGAAAAGCGACTGTAGAGGATGTGTGATGAGATAGACTGTAGGTACGCATCGCCGAGGTACTCCAGGCGCTCGTAATGTACTTGTTCGGTGCCAGGCGCATCGGTTTTCTCGCCAGGAATATACGAGCGATGCGTAAAGACCTGCCGGCGAAGCTGGGCGTTTCGAACCTCAGGCAGCGGGGGAGGCCATTTCTGAGAGGAGGGGGACGAAGTTGCGTTGGAGGTTTGTTGGGTAAAAGGCGGTGAAGGAAGCCATGATAAGTCGCCAGATTCCTTCATAGACCGCAGTGCAAGGAGGAAGTTGGCCTTTTCCTCGCCCAACGCACCAGAGAGGGCATCTTGGGATATGGACGGTGAGAGTAGGGTGGAGAGGCTTTGGCTGAAAGATTCAAAGGTACCAAGGATGTCGGGTTGAGGTGGAGCGCTGGACTATGGTAAGATTGATTAGCAGGCATCAACGGTGGATGGCAGTATCGCGTGCAACAAACCTACCTTTGCTTTTTTACTGGGGCTCAGCTCGTCGGAGTCATGGCGACTCCTTTTCTTTGACTTTGAAGGATGATTTGACATGTATTCTCTTTGTGGGGTGGAGGTTATTAGGTAACAGTAAATGCGTGTAGTAGTTGGTGGTAAAACGAAGGGTCTCGGTTGATATCGAATGGCGACAACAAAGTTTGTGGTTCACGTTCACTTAAATTGTGACCCGCAAGTCGCAACAGGAAAGATACGAACTTCACAGATATTTACAGTATTGCCAGTTCACCCACAAATATATCAAACAACGCTTTTTGACAAATGAAAGATACGATGGGCACGTAGACTCCACAGAAAAGAGGGGCACCAAGGAGAGCGGTAATTGACTTTACAATTGAAACAATTGATTGCGTTGTACACAATATTCTGCAAGCCCTACCTACCTGATAACCATGCCCATACCTACCCACACTCCCCACTATCACCAACCAGAGATGTCTATCGACTCCGGTTTGTAACCCATAAATACAACGCCCCTTTTCCCATCCCCAATACCCTCCACCGTCTATCGTGACAGGAAATCGGTTCGGAGGATTATTTATTTGCTTTGAACCATGCCGGGACCGCTGTAACCTTCGGAAGAGACACCGGTGATGGGCTCGATGTTCTGTGCCTTCAAGTACTCGTTCGAAGCCTCCTGCCATTCCTTGGACATGGTCTTGGGGGCAGGTCTGCCGGCGAGACGGATGGCGTAGAAGGCAGCGAAGGAGACGCCGACACCGAGCATGGTGTAGAGGAGGACCTTAGAGTTCTCTCCCGGAGGAGGAACAGCACGGGGACCGTGAGGACCGAAAGCGATCCAGTACGCTGCAGTACGCATTGCATCAGCGGGGAAGTTCTAGGCTTGTATCTGAGAAACATCAAGATCCAACATACAAGCCTTCTTCTCTTGCGCAGTCAATTCGCTCCATGATCCCTTCATCCGGTCCCTCAATTGCATCCACAACTCGGCCTGCTCGGCGGGGGGCATAGCTTCCCATCGCTTCTCGATATCGGCAAGGGTGACATTGGAGACGGCATAGGATCCGTTGTTGCGCGACTGGACGGCGAAGACCGAGGCGGAGGAAGTGGACGGAGCGATTCGGCTAGCCCTTAGTACCGAGGAGCGCAGCATAGACATTGTGACGGTGTAGTGGTGGTAGAGTCAAACCAAAGAGGAGTGAGTGGAGAGGTAAGACGGTACCCAGAGTGGTGGAAAGTCTGAAGTTTGGTTGGTGGGTCCGAAATGTGTGGTATGATGGAGTCGTCGATGTGGTACCGAGTTTCCCTCAGCGTACAAGCGTTTTTTCCTGCTGGCCTTCCTATTGGTCCGTAGCATTCCGCAACAATGCCTTTGTACCTCAAACATTTGCTTCCATTTCACCACGATAACCGGCGACATGCACTTGCAGAGCTGCAGTGATCGACATGCAAGATGCCTGGAGTGATTCGGCCGGGGAACATTGATATCGACTTCGTCTTGAACATTATCACACCTACCTAGGCAGATAAACATTCGACCTGGACTGACACGGCTTCCACATCAGGCCATTGTAATGACGTAGGCCTCCTACATTTACAACACCTGTTCGGCTTCAGAATTGTGAAAAGTGTGGAGCGCGTTGACGGAGATTCTTTCCGCAAGCATAAGTTGTGGCACCCAACCTAAATGCTCTCCCAATTACGTATGCTTGGTGAAGATAGAGTGACGAAAGGTTCGCCCAGACCACCATGGGATATATAACAGTGCCCTCCACGGCCTGCAGATGCCACAGTCCATCCTTCTCCACCGTAATTGAAAATAGAACTTACTCGCCTAGTATATTTATATGTGAACAACCTACTTAACGTTGTTGATATTTAAGCTGTGGCTGATTCTCTAAAGAACACAACAATCCAAAATGGTCGTCAAAGTTGGAATCAAGCAAGTTTCCTCAGATCCTGGCTCCTTTGATTCAATTGCTAACCGTCTATCCAAGTGGTTTCGGACGTATTGGTCGCATCGTACGTATCTCACCAGTTACAGCTTGAGCTTGTCCAGAGAAATGAAACCGATAGTAAATTCCAAAATTACCAGGTCTTTCGAAATGCGTGAGTCTCTGAGTTTGAACTTATGGTAGAAGTCTCTCTAGTGGACCTAAGCCTCGATAATTATTCGTTTTGGTCGTTCAAGTGTTAATATCATTCACAGAATCGAACATGAGGATATACACATCGTCGCCGTCAACGACCCCTTCATAGACGCGGAATATTCTGTCCGTACTTCCTCCCTTAGCTAACCTAGCATTTCCTAACATTCTCAGGCCTACATGCTCAAATACGATTCTACACATGGAGTCTTCAAGGGCACAATCGAAGTCAAAGGAAAAGATCTAGTCGTCAACAAAAAAATCATCAAGATGTACCAAGAGCGTGATCCCGCCAACATCCCCTGGAAAGACTCTGGTGCCGAGTACATCGTCGAGTCCACGGGTGTCTTCACCACCACCGAGAAGTGCAAAGCTCATCTCAAGGGCGGTGCTAAGAAAGTCGTCATCTCTGCTCCTTCGGTATATATCCTCCCACTTCGAGGCAGGAATAGATACTGATGCTCCAAAGGCGGACGCTCCCATGTTTGTCTGCGGTGTCAACCTCGACAAATACACCAAAGACATTGAAATCCTCTCCAATGCTTCCTGCACTACAAACTGCCTAGCACCACTGGCAAAGATCATTAACGACAAGTTCGGCATTGTAGAGGGCCTTATGACAACTGTGCACTCCTACACAGCGACCCAAAAGACGGTCGACGGTCCTTCGGCCAAGGACTGGCGCGGCGGCCGCACAGCAGCTGCCAACATCATTCCCTCCTCCACCGGCGCTGCAAAGGCTGTGGGTAAGGTCATCCCCGACCTCAACGGCAAGCTCACCGGCATGGCAATGCGGGTTCCAACCAAGAACGTCTCTGTAGTCGATTTGACAGTGAGGTTGGAGAAGGGTGCGAGTTACGACGAGATTAAGAAGGCGGTCAAGGCTGCTGCCGACGGGCCCATGAAAGGCATCATGGAATATTCCGAGGACGCGTTGGTGTCGAGTGATCTCAACGGTAATGAGGCGAGCAGCATCTTTGACGCTACTGCTGGTATTGCGTTGAACCCGAACTTTGTGAAGTTGGTTTCGTGGTACGATAATGAGTGGTACGTTTTTGGTGTTGTAGGGAAGGAAGACGATTGCTGATGAATACAGGGGCTACTCGAGACGTGTGCTGGATTTGATCTCTTACATTGCGAAAGTTGATGCTAAATAAATGGCTCGCCGCGTATGGAGTACCTACTTAAGTAAGTAGGTAACTTGACCATGGATATGTTCGGAGATGTTGTTCGGAAGGAAAAGTTTTGTGTTGGTGTGATGCTTTTATTCTCCATATCGCATAAAAATCTAGTCATAAGCAATATGAACGAAGTCTCCAACTTTGAACATCTAGTCCAGTTTATACAGATCCGATGGCATTCCAATTTAAGGTTTTTTGTACCAATTTACGTTTCCATAGATCGGTGCTTTCGACGGAGGTTTAAGCTGGTGGTCTCTAGCAACCTCCTTCAAACTTCAAATGAGCTGAGGATGGAATAGTCATCATCAATCACAGCTCTTCTGTATCATCTACAGCTACTTAATATGTAGGGAAAGATGTGCGCTTCGTGTTTTATATTACACCACACAATCAAAACCACACCTTTTGTGCATCAGAACACTGGGAAAAAAAGACACCAGAACAAAGGAAAATAAGGACTTTAGGTCAATGCAAACGAATAACAAAATATCTACCACGCTCCACGCCTACCCTATATTCACCCACTAGCCGCATACGCCGCCTCGCCTCCCGAAGGATCCGCCTCGACACCCTCCTTCTGCATCTTCGCCGCCGAACACCTACCCATCGTAGCACTGCTCCTCGAAATAGCATCCGTAAAGTAGAAGTTCTCAATAACCTTGGCCAAAGGCGCATTTGTTGGCTTGCTTCCCTTGTTCGCATCCAACAGCTGTACCTTGTTTCCAAGCGCACTCATGCTCGCACTCGCCGGCTCAACAATGTCGTATCGTGTCAACGCTGGTGAGATCTCCTGCATTCGGTACCGCAGCTGTGGGAGGCTGCTGTACGGCAATGTAGCCCCAAGGAACTCGGATGCAGCACGGATAATCTTCCAGTCCTCACGGGCTACGCCGGGAAGACCTGTTGCTGCACGGGTGAGCTGTACTCGGCCTTCGGTGTTTACGTAGGTTCCGGACTTCTCGGTGTATGCAGCACCAGGGAGGACAACATCTGCATATTGTGCACCTTGGTCACCATGGTGGCCTTGGTAGATGACAAAAGCGCTCTTGGGGATATCGGCAGGCGTAATCTCGTCTGCTCCGAGGAGCCAAATCATCTTGGGAGTAGTCTGCGAGGTGGCGGGGGAAGGAGGAACGAAACCGATGTCGAACGCGGCACCACGCGACGCAGCCTGTGGATGGTTAGCAATTATTCCAAATAGTGGCCTAGAATAGGAGTATACCCGCTGCAAGACGTTGTAACCGTTCCACTCGGACGTCGTAAACTTAGAGGCATTCTTATCCAAGAATTGACCAACAATCTCATACATCGCCTTTGCATCAGCGTGCTCCGTGACACCACTGCCCATGATGATCATGGGTCTCTCGGCAGTCAACAGCTTCTTTCCAAAAGGTCCAGCCAAAGTCCTCTGGAGGGCAGCTGCGTCGGCACCAAAGTGCTCATACTCAAAAGTGCCCTCAAAAAGCTCACCAACAAGTCCTACCTCCAGCGGAGAGCGCAGCCACTGCTTCCGGATTCTGGCGTTCAGCACTGCAGCCTCGTGACGGGGGTTGGTGCCGACCAACAGAATGGCATCCGCATCTTCGACTCCATAGATTCGGGAGTTGAAGAGATAGTTAGAGCGAACGTCGACACCGTGTGCTGGTGGCTGACTGCCATTGGGTTGATCAAGTGCAAGGTTCTCCGATCCAAGCTTATTCATCAAATCCTTCAGTGCAACTAACGACTCTGCTTCGACGAGATGGCCGGCAATAGCTTTGAACTCGTCACCCTTAGGCGCCAACTTTGTGTATGCTGAAGAGATTTCGGCTAAAGCTTGCTCCCAAGTGGCGGGGAGAAATCGATCATTCTTTCGGATTAATGGTGTAGTTAGTCGCTGTGTCCTCAATCCATCGCACGCAAATCGAGACTTGTCGTTAATCCATTCCTCGTTGACATCTTCGTTCAGTCGGGGAAGAATACGCATGACCTCCATTCCTCTAGCATCAACCCGGATGTTGGATCCAAGTGCGTCTAGAACATCAATAGATTCAAAACCCCTGAGCTCCCACGGCCTCGCGCGGAAAGCGTAAGGTTTAGAAGTCAATGCACCGACAGGGCAGAGGTCAATGACGTTTCCGGAAAGTTCAGAGTCAAGATTTCTCTCGAGATAGGTACCAATCTGCATATCGTTTCCGCGTCCCGTGGAGCCGAATTCCGGTGCACCAGCAATGTCGTTGGCGAATCGAATACAACGAGTGCAGTGGATACAACGGTTCATAGATGTCTTAACGAGTGGTCCGATGTTCTTGTCCTCAACCGCACGCTTTCCGGTAATCTCGTGGAAACGGCCACGGTCCGCTCCGTATCGCATCGACTGGTCCTGAAGATCACATTCACCTCCCTGGTCACAAACTGGACAGTCCAATGGGTGATTTGCTAATAGAAACTCCATCACTCCCTCGCGGGCCTTGTGTACTAAGGGCGAATTGGTCTTTACGACCATACCGGGTTGGACAGGCCTGTGACCAATTAGGTACATGGAAAGTCGTAATAGGAAAAACTGCCCATTACCATGCGCAAGACGCCACAGGTTTGGGCGCCCTCTCGACCTCAACCAAGCACATACGACAATTTCCGGCGATCATAAGTTTTTCCTACATATTATGTTAGAGGGGCAAGTATAGCCATTGAGGGATATTAAGACCAACGTACATGGTAGCAGTACCGGGGGATAGTGATACCGGCCTTCTCGCAAGCCTGAATAAGAGCTGCACCTTGCTCAATCTTGACCTTCTTGCCATCGATGGTGATCTCGACCTCGGCGGCGACTCGTGGTGTGGATGTGAATGCTCTCCGGGTTGTAACATTGACAAGGCCTCTAGCTGTGGGCTTCAGGCCCCGTAGTATCCCATGTCGCATCATCGTGTGTAGGTTGCGGATGGACAAAAGGAAAGGACAAGGGCGGTGGCGGGTAGAGTCGAGTGGAGAGCAATTGAGGTCGGGGAACGGACTTTAGTGGATCGATGAGGTTGAGGCGACAGATCCCGGCATCCGCGACGGATCAAGAGTGTAGTTGTTCTGGCCAATCAATTTCCGACGTTAGAAATCCACTTTCATGGGCTGAAGCGCCGAACCGATGACGACCACAACACAAGAAAAGATATATTTTCGGGACATCAGAAACGAGTTTCTTTCCTTCCACCAAGGCTACCGATAATTGATAATTGTGCTAGAATCATTCAAATGGAAAGGCTGCCAATTATGGCCAACAAAACCCTGCTACAAACAGCCGCTACTACCAAACACCAACTCACAAAAACCGAGAGAGAGTATGGAAATTTTCTCGCAAACCTCTGACCTTCTCGGGCGGACAGGTAATTTTAGGGTAGGGAATGCCCACGATCCACTTGGAGTCAATACTCCTCTTATATGACTCCCATCCACTGAAAAACAATTCAAAAGATTTCGCAGACATCCTATACAAGACCTCCTCTTTACCAATATCCTCGGGCCCCATCCCCGCTCCCATCGAATCCTCAAATAAGGGCTGCAAAACAAACTGACAGAAATGACACAAGGCCTCGACATGCTGGGGAAACAAGTCCTCGCCATCAGCACGAGCAACGACCACACTGCCTACCCCACTTTGCCATTCCATCGGAGCCCATCCCCATTGCGTGCTGTTGGGGTTGTCATCAAGATATAAGAATGTGACTGCTTGGTTTTCCAGCGAGAATTCGCCCTTCCTTGAGGAAGCTGGGGGTGGAATTTTCTTGACCTGCAGAGACATACCAACCCGTGTTGATATAGCTGGTATAGTGTGACGGTCCTTGCGGTGGTCAATTGGCAATTCCACTAACTCGAACTTCTTGCGTTTGGACTTGATGTCGCCGCGACAGTTGATTCTCACACCTTTGATTGTCGTTCTGGGAGTTGTAGAGGGTTCCGGTTCGCGAAGCGCCACACATTCTCGTGCAGTTGGGACTACCAAGGTGGTGTCTTTGAGCATTTCTGAGAGCGTTTCCGTAGTCGACTTCCTCCCATACGCAATCAGATAATCCACCACATCTCTAAAATCGCTCATGTCGATATCGGTATAATACGAGGGATCCATTCCGCCGGCCTTGTGCTTCAAGACAACAAGTGGTCCGCACCATGTGTGGCTGGCCGTACCCTTTGTAGCAGCAAGAACGCTTTGATTCAGCTTTGATCCATCAACAAGAAAGCTATCTCGATGTCGAATGTCTATGTGTTCCTTCAGAGTTCGAGATCGAACAGGATTATAGTTGTACGTCATGGTCGAGCCGTTATCGCCCCTACCGAAATAGTTCTCCAGTTGTGGACTTTCGAATCCACCGCTGTCGTCGTCTCGAACCCATTCTACAGGCACCCAGATGAACTTGACGGTTGCTTCGTTTTCGGGGAACAGAATCCCTCGTCGGAAATTTTGGCTGTGACGCGTTTGAAAAATCTGGCGCTGGGGACAGAGTATTTTGTGGACAGGCCAGTCTTCCTTCTGGCATTTCTTCCCACAGTACCACTGCGCGGAACATTTCGAACACCGGAGTTCGGCGGCCTTATTGCACATTACACAGTGCTCGCGGGGTTCCTCTGCCTTTTGCATGCCGGGAAACTGTAATGTCTTTGATGAATGAAATAACACCGATGAAACTTAGTTTACCTACCTACTTGAACGTTCAGGACTCTGTCAATGGTTTCTCTGGATGTGAAGTACGGTGAGATAAGTGGGAAGTGGGCTTTGTTTGAATGATATTTATCCTACTCTATAATATGAGTCACAGTAGCTTCACTCAGTTCGGCGCTTTGCTGCATTGGACGCCGGTTGAGGTCTTTTCAGTCTTTTACTGCGGTTATATGTGATATATCCATGGTTGTATCTGCTCCCAATCGGTAACCGTGCGGCACCAGAGGCAGCCAAAGAAGCAATTCAACCTCTGCAAACGGAACGAAGCACTCATCTTGACAGAACCCCTGGCGTATCAGTTCAGCCTGTACTCTACGGCAAACTGATTGACCGTGTCTTGATGAGTTATTGGGACGTAGGAGACTTTTCAGAACTGGAATACCACAGAGAAACAACACCAATGGCGACACATTTCCATCCCCGGCAAGGAGAGGACGGAAGATGACAACCCCCGTGTTGGATCTGAAGTACTGAATAATAGTGAAGGGAGTTTAGAGAGCTCTTCAAGATAGACTGAAGCAAGCATATTGAGGGTAACCGTACTTTCCATAGTTGGTCATAACCTCTAACCTCACGGAAAGACGATTCAATTTAAGGTGCGAGTGACTGTGGATGTTTGTAGGTGGGATTTGCGAACCAAAAGGGGTTGAAGCCCTGTTTCACACCAAAATAAATTGGCATCAGATTTGAATTGCGATTTGGCTGCATAAAGAATCGAAACCAGGGGTTTCCGGTGATCACATGCGTCACAGGGCACGAGCGACGGCGAGCAAGGTAAAAAAATTTATACCATGGAAATGCCGTATGAGTTCTCCCTACAGAGTTTTCGGCGACATGAGTACGTCAAGGTGCTTCCACTGGAAGTGAGGGATAGCAATATCTCACAGTACATCACTCGGGAGGTATTCCGGATACTCTGTCCGTGCAGTCAAACGGACTGGCGTGGCGATTAATGTGAGGTATGTGTATCCGACGTTCGGGATTGAGTCTGAAGCCGATGACGCCAACAACTTCTGGACGAGATATCTTGGGACGTTTTTTGAAAAGTTCTGGGACAACCTGGGACTCGATGAGTGACGACATATGACACGATACGGCTCGGCCGAAAGATATCGATTAAAAAGCACCGCGAGAGGAGACGTCCTGGGCTCTACTAAGAACTCGTCTCGTTTTAATTTTCTAGAAGCAACATCATAGTGGAATAGTGGTGTTCTTCCTTTGAAAGCTGAGGTACTCCTGCACGGGTCATGAGCAAAATGAAGCGCTTGCGCTGTAACTATCCCTCATCATATGGCTCGATATATCAACAGGTACCTTAAGTTTGAGAAACCTAAGGGCCATATCCACATTTGTCAACATCTCACGACAGCTGCTTAAAATTTTCGACACCTCCGTGTTGAAGCTTACCCACTCGAGAGTTAGAACAACCACTCTCAATTTCACGATGTACGGGCTGAGTGTCTATTTGTGTTTTGGGACTCTGCAACCATTCCGGTAGATGAGGATGACTTCAAAGACAACTTCAACACCTACAAAGAACTTTAGACTAGACATATGGAGCATGCTACAGCAACCACTGGACACAATGTACAGAACCAAAACCGTGGCGAAGCGACCAGGCCACGGGTTTGTGTGGTGAGCTACACGTGGAATCTTACCATCAAAACATCAAATCCGACTTAGTATCGTTCTGTAAGTATCAGAATTGAGAGATACTCTTCGATTAGAAACCCAGTCTTGAGATATCAAAGAGAGTTTTGTTTCAAGTCTGAGCGCAGCAATTTGGCTTCGGTGGATTTCTACCGTTGTTAATGACTAAATATGCAGGAACAGACAGATGGTGGTAGTGCTATTCCAGCTTACAATCACCAAGTCTCACGCGGTGAAGGCATGCAGCTTGATGAACATCTGGAAGAGGGTAGATGCTTGGAGTAAATGCGAAGTAACTTATGTACTGAAACCCAAGCAATGCTGACTCTTAGTGAGTAACCTGCAGCAGCAGACTATTATCAACATTGAGTACTGGTCTCATCATAGGTACTACCTGGTATTAACCGCTAAAGTACTTAAGCGCACCTTCTACCACTTCTACGAATCAGAGCTCACTGTTGGTAGGAAAAGAGTGTGGCCTTAGTACCTTAAGTAGGCAGCGGGCAAAGTGAGGGGGTCATGTAATATACCGAATAAACGTATCCTGCAAAAAACCACAACGCTGAATCTACCCCCAAAACAGAAGCTACCCGCCGACATCTTCTTTCTTTTCAAAAGCACCAATTGTATCGGCGCATTTGCTGAGATAGATACTGGTTGTGAAGCGTCCGTTCACATGCTGTACTCTACAGAAAGAGTGCGTACGAGCTGTGTGCCATGGTGAAAGGCCCGCCGGTACCATCGGAATCGTCGGTAGGTACCTAGGTGGCTATTTTCCGTGAGCTATCAACAAAAACAAACTACCGGTATTCTCCCCGCACTTACTAGTCAAACTTTAATCTAATCCCATATTACGTCATCGGTGCATGAGATATCACCCGTTCCAGTTAGTCGATTGTTACTGGACTTATATCTTTATCACTCGTACAGTAATCGCAAATTCACCTAGGCTAGGGTTCTCGGATGGTACGATTGAGTATCCGGCAGACATGCGTATCTGTGCAGTTGTAATAGAGCTGAGTTTGGGTGAATAGAACGGATCCAGTTCCAAGGCGGGATATCAATCTGCGCATTCATTCTCACAGTACGACCTGACTGACGCTTGGCTTCCGAATATCATGCCCACACCCCGAATGAGGACCAGAGTCAAGACTTCTGGATCCGTCGTTGATGCATTGTAACGGAGATAACGAAGCAAGTCTGATTCTTCGGTCACTGATGGAAAGCAGCTCGGTCATTAACTATCAATCGTGGGGTATGGTACAAATACACTCCTTCCTCGAAGCGTGCAAATATTTCACTCTTCCATCTGTCGGGTCTATCCCGGCACGAGCTTGTCCGCAATCCATTCGGGATAGCGCTATGTACAGGGGCGGGGTGCCAGTGTCAACACTCGAAAAAGTTGTTCCGTGGGGGGCTTGGATCCCTGTCGTGTTTTCTGCAAATGCCATCCTCCTTTATGGTCACCGTTCAACTGTAGACACCAGCAGACCCTCGTACTACAGCCGAGCCTTCCTAAATGCTTTCCGGTCACCAGATTTGTTCTGAACAATTCTATGGCCAGAAATTCAAGACATGTATCACATGATGTACAGAAAATCCGAAATCTCACATTTTAATATCTTGGATCTGCGGAGTGCGGAGTGCGGAGTGCGGAGTCGCGGCTACTAGCATGGCGCAGGGTTGCATGTTTTTAGGATCTCGACTGTGTCCTACGTACGTCTGAAGGCGAGGACTTGTTTGGGAGCAGATGTAGAAAATGTAGCGGTATAAGGGTCAGAGAGATATAGGAGCCAAGCAAGGAACCGTCAGGAGCAGCAGGGCTGAAACTCATCTCCAGCTAGAGATATCTCCTATCTTTTCTTGAACTTCAACACCATCGACACAGCAGCTACCGCAACAACAGTACAGAGCGATCAGTTAGCCTTCTCGCCCAATCTCGCATCCACTCCCGCAATATCTACCGGTACCACTACATTCTGAAAATCAGCATCCAATCTACATTTACCGCCTGCATCCACTTCGGCTGTTCCATATCCATACAGTTATCCACTATCCCCAGCGATTTGTGCATTTGACACGTTGCCAGTCATATTTTCACCAGTCGCCAACGTTTTTTGAGTCGTTTCTTTGAACCCGAAACACCAGGATTTGTTCGCCGTGCAGACCAGACTGCGCGTAGATATCGGGTGTCTCTGTTCATCGCTCAGCCACCAAGTTTGTGGATTATTTCGTAGAGACAGCCATTCTATCACACTCACAGGGATACGAAAGGAGGGTACCACTTTTGACTCTGACTTCCGACCCTCCATCAACTACTCTGGTCTCGTGAAGGGGAGAGTTCCTTTCAACCCGTAACACGCTCCTCACGCGAGCTGCCCCCCGACATCGACTGCGGCGGCACTACTCCACCCCAGCTGCATCGAACACATCACGCACCACCCTTTTCCCGTCACGGTACCTATCCCGAGGACCCATCGGCGTCCTGGACCTCTCAACCTTTGAATACACTGGCTGTGCTCCAGCCGCATAATACCATTCACCATTTCTTCCTCAAACTCTAACCCCGACATCCCCCTCCGTCCTATAACATCACAACAAGACGAACACTCCGAGTCACTTCTACCCAGAGCCACCCGGGATAGCTTCCGTCACGGCAACTCTCGTCCTTCGAGGTCGTCGTCTGTCGCCTCCGCCGATTCCGACTTCTCCCTCTGGAGTGCTCCGAGCGAGACTGGCGACATACCCGAGAAGCCTAAAGTTAGGCCCAGCCAGTTCCGCGAAGATCTAGAAGACGACCACATCAGCCGCCACTCTGGTTCTAAGACCCGAAAAGTCCGTTATAGCCAAGATTCAGCGTCTCACCAAGAAAAGGAACGGAAACACGACTCTCCAAACGACCTTAAAATCCACATTCCTACTCCTACTCGACGCACGGTAGGCTGCTTCGAACGGTACATAGCTAGAATCATGGTGGGTGGACGAAACGGTACGGCCATTCATGGCCTTACCGGGAAACCATTATTGTATGTTCTTTCTTGTGAGCTTGGACTACGCGTTCAGCGCTAATTGTACACGATGCAGATATTTCACAAGCGTATTCGTGAGTTTAGGCGTTTTTCTTTTTGGATATGATCAAGGCGTTATGTCGGGAATCATCACGTATGTTTGAAAACTTCTTCTATTCGCTCCTGTGCTAACATGAATCTAGAGGTGTCTACTTCAAAGACTATTTCAATCAACCTACACGGGCGCAGATTGGGACGATGGTGGCTATCCTAGAGGTAGGAGCTTTTGCATCATCTCTCATAGTCGGTCGAGTTGGAGACATTATCGGCAGGCGGAAAACGATCCTCTATGGTTCTATGATCTTTGTTGTTGGAGGAGCACTCCAAGCATTTTCAAATGGAATGGCTATGCTGATCCTGGGCCGTATCATTGCTGGTGTGGGTGTCGGCTGCCTTTCTACTATCGTACCAGTCTATCAATCGGAGATCTCGCCTCCACACAACCGCGGACAGCTGGCCTGCGTTGAGTTCACTGGTAATATCGTGGGATATGCCACCAGTGTTTGGGTAGACTATTTCTGCAGCTACATTGAAAGCCATTATGCGTGGCGCCTTCCTCTGTTCATGCAGTGTCTTATGGGGGCATTTCTTGCGTTGGGATCTCTGATAATCTGCGAATCCCCAAGGTACTATGATTCGCGGAGTTTCTCGCTATACCAAGTAATTACAATAGGCTAAACCTGTTACAGATGGCTTCTCGACAACGACCACGACGAGGAAGGTATTGTAGTGTTGGCAAATCTTCATGGAGGTGGGGACGTCCACAACGAGCGCGCAAGGGAAGAGTTCCGCGAAATCAAGTTGAATGTTCTGCTACAGCGGGCAGAGGGCGAAAGATCATACCCCGAGATGTGGTCTCGTTACAAAAAGCGCCTCTTGATTGCCATGTCAGCCCAAGCATTTGCACAGTTGAATGGAATCAACGTCATCTCGTACTATGTAAAGCCGATCCTTTCCCAACCATACCGCTCATGGATACTCATATATGTTCGATTTAGGCCCCCATGGTGTTCGAGCAGGCAGGCTGGCGTGGCCGTGATGCAATCCTCATGACAGGTATCAACGGTCTGATCTACATTGCTAGCACTCTTCCGCCATGGTGGTTGGTAGATCGATGGGGCCGAAGGCCGATCTTGCTTTCCGGCGCAGTTATCATGTGCCTTGCTCTGTCGACAATCTCGTACTGGATGTTTATCGACGTTTCATATACTCCTCACATGGTTGTCGTCTTCGTCATCATCTATAATGCTTTCTTTGGATACTCTTGGGGACCTATCCCATGGCTCTACCCGCCCGAGATTATGCCTTTAAGTATCCGGGCAAAGGGAGCTTCCGTTTCGACAGCAACCAACTGGGCGTTCAACTGGCTTGTCGGAATGATGACGCCGATTCTGCAGGAGTGGATTAAATGGCGTCTGTATTTGGTCCACGCTTTTTTCTGCGCTTGCAGTTTTGTCGTTGTATACTTTTGCTACCCGGAGACGAAGGGAGTTATGCTTGAAGACATGGTATGGCCTCCCAATGCGCTCTGTGAACTCTATATGACTAATGAATGCTTCTAGGATACTGTATTCGGTGACCAAACTGTTGTCGCTACTCCTGCCACTGCCCGGTCGTTACTACACCCCAGCCGAACCGGCAGTCCCGTACCATCACTCGACATCAACATCAACCCGCCAGATATTGCGAAACCTAGATCACCACCACCACAAGCAAGGAAGAACGTTGGCGGGGTGGCCGGTTTGTTCAAGGGTATGTTTGGGGGGAAGTCGGAGACAGAAGGAGGGGACTATAGACGGCTGGACGATGGAGACGATGTTTAGATGGGAACTGGAGTTTTGTTTTCCTTTTTGCTGTTTTATTGTCACGAACCACCCACCTGCCCGATATTCTCAGATTGTTTGTTCTCTTGCGGCTTTGAGGTTCTGTTGCCCTACCACCATACCTATTTCATTATTTCATTATTTCTTGTAGCATCTAGTTGTGCGCAGTCCTTCTACACGGTATGGGTCCTTTGTCCGTTGCCTTTGAAAAATCTTTACTATTCAAAACGCAAGAATGTCTTGCCTTTTTTATTTATCAGTCACCTTCGGGTATCCTGCATGGGTCATTTTTGGGCTGGCTACTTCCGGCTACTATTTTCCTTTCCCTTTCACGTGCTCTAGAGTTAGAGTGAGGGTAAAAAATTCCGTATCTCGATAGTGTCGCGGGGCATTGCGGGCCGTTTATGTCCGCTGCAATTCTGAGCTTCAAGAGTTTGATTCTGGCAAATCATATTTGCCGAGGATGCCATACACGTTCTAGATTGAGATTCGGATGATAGATAAGCGAATCTTCCTTGTTGGCGCGACGATAAGTCGCTTTGCCAGGTACATTCATCGAGTAGATATGGAATGTACCCGTTCCGGTTCATCATTTATCACCCGGTGCCCAGCTCTCGCCATTTTCTCTACCGCATTCTCCACTCGCACTGCCACACGCCTACAGCTTCTCCCCATACTGCTTCTGCCAGAACTTCCGTCTATGATGCGTAGCGCCCACCCGGGTTATCTCGTCAACCTCGCCCTCCTCCAGCTCCCACCCGTCCAGCTGCGCAAACTCTCGCATCCGCCCCTCTTTACTGGTCGTAGTCACAATGACAAACCCCTTCTGCACCCCCCACTTCAGCAGCACCTGCTCGGGGCTCTTCCCGTGTCGTGCCGCAGCAGCGTCCACAACCGCGTCCACAGGCCCGCCCGAGAACCGCACGATCGGGCTCAGCGGCCCGTACGCGGTTAGCACGACGCCTGAGCTGCTGCACAGTGAGTGCAGCGCTTGGTCGTAGCAGTACGGGTGCAGCTCGACCTGGTTCGTCACGGGCTTCACCGTCGCGACGCGGAGGAGCTCCGATAGCTGCGGGCCGTTGAAGTTCGAAACTCCGATTGCCTTGGCGAGGCCCGCGGCGTGCAGCGTTTCGAGGTCCGTCCACACCTTGCCCGGGTTGGTGCCGTGCGTTGCGTCGGTGAAGAAGGGGCAGTGGAGGAGGTAGAGGTCGATGTATTCCACGCCGAGGTTCTGGAGGGAGAGGTGGAAGCGGCCGATGGGGTCGTTGACGCTTGGCCACAGCTGGCTTTTGTTAGTTGGGAAACCCCGGGGGAGGGGGGAGGGGGAGACTTTGGTGGTGATGAAGAGCTCGGACCGCGGGATCCCGGATTCGCGGATTGCTACCCCGAGCTCTTTTTCGTTGTTGTAGGTTTCGGCGCCGTCGAGGTGGCGGTAGCCGAGGCTTAGGGCGGTCTTGATGGTGTCGATTAGGGTGCGGTCTAGGGTGGAGGAGGGGGTGCGGTGCCAGGCTGTGCCGGAGCCGTAGCCTAGGGTTGGGATTGTGGTGCCGTTGGAGAAGGTCGTGGTTGGGATGCGGACGGCGGACATTGTGAGTGCGAGTGATGGGGTTGTAATGATGGCGAGGTGAATTTGGGGAGTGCTGAGTGCTTTATGGGCTTGAATATAGTGGTGACGCAATTGATCTAGAAATGCTATTTGTCATGGGGGGTGTGATTCTGATGCGTTTTTTGTGGAGAGTGCGTGTAGGTACTACATGACGAGCTCGGTACTGAGGCTCGGAGGAACACCAGCCACGTGCTTTACTACTCCACTTCGGGGCTATAAGGCGGTGGCTTTGCGGTTTCTCCGAGCCCCAGTGCCGGGTACATAGCGGGGTATGTCCGGGTGCCCGAGGCATTCTCCGGGACGGCTTTGGTTCCACCAACAGAACTCCGAATCTGCAAGTATCACTCGGAAACCAACTTGAGGAAGTATGCAGATAGACCATATTTATGCCGCTGAATTACTAGCAATGAATACCGAGAGAACGCCCAAGAAATAGAGAACTGAGAACGACTATAACCATAAGCCGAGACATGTGTCGATTTATAAACCAGTAACCTCTAGGTATTCCTTATTAACAACCCGCCCACTTCAAATTATCCCGGCCAGAGTGAGTGGTCTACGAACCGACGTTTAGACACCACTCCACGACCACAAATTCAGCAGCCCATAGCAGCGAGACGCTCAGCCAGCAGTTGAGCAGGCGAACACTGATTTGCCTCGATGATGCGGTAAATGAACCTGAAGATCTCGGGCAAACTATGGACAATATCCAACACCTCCGAGCGGTGAACTATAGAATCCTCGTCTACGCAGAGAAAGCGGTAGTGTTGACCATCCGAATAAATCCCATACACAGCCGCCTTTGTCCTCCCCGTCTCCTTTCTTGCAAGATGCATCATTCCTTTTTGTTCGTTAGGACTGCACTCTGTATGGTAGGATGCGCTCACCAAGATATGCCAGCAGCTGTGGATACGCGTTCTCGAGGACCGCAAAGAATTCGCAAGGCTTGACCTGGACCACAGCTAACAGTATCTCTGCCTCGTTGTACCCCACGACCATATCCGGGCGGCCAAAGATTTTGACATCCCTCTTGGAGTCGTCCCGACACACTCGCGAGAATACCGTCTCCGAAACCGGCTGGAGTTTTGGGATCTGAAGAAAGGAGTGTTTCGAGAGCCTCGCCAATACGTCGAGGAGGATCAGCTTGGTTTGGGTACCGCACATGGAGTCCTCTGCGTATTGGCAGACGGAAAGGCCTTCTGCTGCAGGCAATTAGCCAGAGCGATATATACCCCCCCGGATTCGGGGGACGTACCCAGCCAGTCGGATGGCTTATCGTCGCCGAGGGTTTGGGTTTCTGGTGGTTCGAATGGCGGGATCAGGTAGCTCTGGAAGCCGTAGCGCTTGATGAGAGGGTTTGCGAGGTGGAAGTATTCGAACACGTCATGTTCTTGTAGCTTGGAGGCGTCTAGACGGCGGAGCTCTGGCTGGCGCTCGGTTGACATGCTGGTATAGGTACGTAAGGTAATAAAGTGCTGGGCCTGCCCAAGGGATTATATGGCGGAATGGAAAGAAATGAGATGGGATGGCATTCCCAGGAGCGCTGTTAAACGAACGAATTACAGTATGGGCTGGGGAGGAAGACGTGGTCCCTGAACTGGATGGCTCTGGGCCCCTAACCCTCGCACTCTCCTTCAATAAGAAACCCCAGGTTCTATATCTAGCCCCTTCGCCTGCAGAACGTTTCAAACCCTCTGGCGCTTAGCCTACCCTAAGCGCCAGCCCGCTACTAGTGCGGCTCAAGTTCCTGGGCTTCATACGGGATCTTCCGAGAATTATTCTCAGCCTCATTGTCCCCCGAGATCCCCCCAACCCCCATGTATACCCACCATGCCTACCTCCTCCTCCTCCGCCCACCCCCAGGACAATGACACGCGCAAGACGAAATCGCAACACGTCCTGCAGGGGTCCTCGGCGGCCGGCGCCCGCGCCCTCGGAACACAGCTCGTCGCATTCTACTTCCGCGCGCCGGTGAAGGCCTTCTTCCGCATGCGCGTGGATTACATGGTTCCCCCCTCCCTCCTCCCCTCTCGGGTCCCACTAAAACCCAGGTAGCAAGTAGCCCGCGCGATCAAGCCCGCCGTCGCCGCGAACGCCGGCTGGTCGTTCGCACACACCACCCCCGGCCTCCTTGTCAACGCGGTGCGCCACTACGGCTGGGGCTTCATCCCCCGGCAGGTCCTCCCACCGATGTTCGCGAACGCCACCGTCGGCGCGATCCTCTACACCACGTACCTACAGACGCTGGCGGGTCTGCACGAGCCCAGCGGGCAGCGCACAAAGCGTGTGTACCCGCCGCCGGGGTTCGGGGCGTGTTTTGGCGCCGGGTTCGTGGCGGGGAGCGTACAGAGTATTGTTGCGGCGCCGCTGGATGCGTTGGTGGTCAGGTTTAATGTCGCGGAGATGCTGGAGGGGGGCTATAAGAGTATCTACCACTACAGCAAGCACAAGCTCGGCGAGATCGGGGTGGCGGGCGTGTTTTCGGGGTACACGTTGAGTTTTTTGAAGGTATGTGCAAAAACCCGAGGCGGGGGACGGGGGGCTAATGGGGGGTAAGGAATCACTGGGGTATGGACTGTTCTTTGGGTCCTTTGAGTTCGTGAAGCAGCAGGCATATTTCTCGTATCTGACCTGGTACTACTCCAACCACGGCCTCATCGACCTCTCCCCCTCCCCGCACCACAACGTCATCCGCCCGCACTACGCGCTGGAACCCATCTTCCTCCTCCTCGCCGGCGCGAGCGCGTCCATAACGCAGCAGCTAGTCCAGCACCCGCTCTCCAAGATCCAGAGCGTACACTACGCCCGGCTCGAGTCCATCGACTACCTGAAGAAACTTGAGCACTCGCCGCTATCGGCGCTGAAGATGTACCGACGCAGCTACAAGAAGACGTACGAGCAGTGTTTGAAGCAGGCGACGCAGGCGGGCGGGTGGAGGCAGTGGCTGTGGATGGGGCTGATCATGAACACGCTACGGCAGATACCGAGTACCAGTGCGGGATTGTTTGTGTTTGAGATAGTTAGGAGACGATACAGCGAGCAGCAGGAGGGCGTCACGATTGAGTTTGCGGATAGAACTATTTTGTTGAGTTAGAGGCTTTTTTTTGGTGGGTGGGGTGAGGGGGGGTGTAGATGTTGGTGTAGAGGTTTAGATGTAGATGGTTGGCTGGAGTTTGGGGTTTTCTTTGGCTGTGAATTTTTTGGTGGATATGGGATACCTGGCGCACTTGTACTATAGATAGAGAGTTACTTGTACATCTCCCTTTTTGTTCTGTTATTGTGCTAGTATGTATAATACCTATCAGCTGTCTGCAGATACGGCACCGGTAGTTCGTCGGTTCGTGGCACTCTGATAAGGCTGCAGGTGTCAATATGGGATGGCTGCTAATATTCCGTCCCGGGATCGGACGAGCCCACCACACACCACGCCATCTGGAGAGCACGGAGTATCACTCAACCAGGAATCCTTGGGAAACAAATCAAGCCCAGGCAGTTACATTTCAGAAATCTATCAAACATTTGTACTTTTGCAAAACCACAGAAACCAAAGGAATCCCCACCCCACCCCACCACCTCCTCATCATCGATCGAATAAAGCAGGCAGAGTTGCATGCCATCCAACTCCCCATTCAAGAAAAGAAAGTTGCAATATCCAAGAAACGAAGTCATTATCAAGTGTTCCCCATAAACATTCCAATCATCCACAGGTCGTCCTTACTCAAACAAACGAAACAAGAAAATGCATAAACAGGCGTGACACATGACACACTCCCGTCCGTCTATCCGTAGGAACAATGCAAACCCTGTAACAAAAACGAATGCTGGAGTTGAGCAGGAAAAAACATATATATATCCGGTTCCTCACTTATACCCCAATTCTTCCCGCTCCCCTTCGTCAATGCAGTTTTTTTCTCTATCCCCCAAACACCATTTGTGCTTCCCTACAATGCGTTCCCCCGCTTCCTTCGCTTCCTACACATACCAGACATGCGTCTACTACGTTGCTGAGGCATCCTTCCGTTGCGCCAATGATGGCCCATCCGATGCAGCCTGCAATTAATCCCACAAGGTAACCATATACACTGCCACCATTTACATGTCTCGCGGCAGCAACCCACGCACCAATTCCTAGACTCATGGCTGTGACACCTCGTGCTGCACTCAGGAGCATTTTGCTGAGTCGATATGCGGTCCTGGGGTGTCGACCGGGTCCGAAACCAGCAGTATCCACAAATTTGAGGTTCATAGTTGCTCGGGAGGATGTTAGCAGTGGCAGAGAGTGGATTGCGCCATAGGTAAGTGTCAATGGGTTGATTAGTGCTGCGATTGGCGAGGCAATGAACTGGAAACAGAAGAGGTGGATTATCCCAACGAATCGTCTCGGGGCTACAAAGAGCGGTAATCGAACCAATAGCGCGAGCATAGCTGATAAGCAGATGCTGCCAAACAGGGTGGTAGTTGAGTGGTGGAGAGCGGCAGTCATGATAGCTTTTGAGGATGCAGTCGGGATAGCATGTCGGTGGAAGTACCACTGAGATACTGTTGCTGCAGATGTTGCTCTACCAACTGTTAACCATTTTGTAGTCGAAGGATAGGCTACAGTTACGAACCTATGAATACCGGAGGCAATTCCGAGTGTCCAGAGGTACATGATAATGTAGTAGACACCCAGACAGATTGTCTTCTTGTTTAGAGCCCACCCCCACTTCCCGCCAATGAGAATGTTCCCAGTCAAAAAGACCCTGGTAAACATCCCAAACCATATCCATGTGAGGACACATGTTCCCACCAACGCCCCAAAGCTCAGCAGTACCAGCGCTGGGTTCTCGCCAATGATCCGACACGCAAGCTGTATTATCCCGATCGCCCGATTTAAGGCGAACCTGCTCTTCCAAGCCGTGTATACCCAGACCATAGACATTATCGCTGGTACTATGCTTCCCCATCGCATGACTGTAACTTGTCCACCATAACCCTTACCACCTTCAGGTGACTTGAATGACATGACAAAAGGATATATACTGAAGGCGACTAGAACCATAGGTACCGATACCATAATCAAATAAATCAGTGGCTTTACAAACGACTTCAGTAGGTACATCCATATTAGTGATATAGCTATTGCGACAAACGTGTCGATGGTGAGCAGATGCATTGACCCGTGGAGCGTTTTGTATATAGTGTCTTTTGGATTTCGGATATCGGCTTCTTCGGTATGAAGCCATACTACGAAGGAAGTCGTAAACATGCCCGCCATCAGAAGGATATATAGGCTACCCCATATTTTATCGTGTGATGGAGGCTCTAACACTGGGTGGTAAACTTGTTGCGGTATCTAAGCGCATCTGTTAGTTCACCGAGCTGTAATTCATCACTCGACTAGATATCCCCATACCGTGCCTTGTTGCTCCTGCGGTCGCTTGGATTCTTGTGGGAGAAATGGCGTGTGATCTCTTGCCTCCTCATCCTCAACCGGTGCAGCAAACGCAAGAGAAGGTGATGGCTCTCTCGGAGGTCTCTTGAATTGTTGGAAAGGTGGTGGAGACTCATCGCGAGGCATTTCTATCGTAATATCGTCTGGCGGTTGCTGCACGTACTCATCGTCGTCGACCAGAGAGTCTTGCCGTCGCTTATCGTAGCCCAAGAAAGGGCTGTGGGTCGAAGAGCCCACCATATCTGAATGAGCGAAATCGTCGGTCTCGGATTGATGTTCGCTCTGGTCTAATCGCACATCCACCATCTTATCCTTTCCATTCGAGCCCGTCTCTCTCTCGGTAGCATTGCTCAATACTGAATCCAACACGGAACCTGATGTCGATCCTTTCGTCGTCCCAGACCGATCGGCTCGCCACGAGCTCTTGATGTTGCCGGAACCCAGAAACCGCCCCCTTCCTCTACTCCTCCGTAGCTCCTGCGTGCTGTCTTCTGAGTAATCTCCCTCGTCGTCTTCGTCGTCGTCGTCGCCATCGCCACCTGTTGCATTTGACGGCGCGTAGGCCCCGAAATGTCGCCTACTTCGTTGCAGAGCATAAAGATCTAATCGCTCTTGCTCGTGCTCGGGGTCCTCGGGCAGGAAGTCGGCGGCGGAATGGAACAGAGGAACTGATGTCTGTGTGTTAGGGCGACCCTGGATGGCACTTATGCGAGTCTGGGACTGCTGTAGGAACTTTGATGCGTCTGGACGGGGGCAACAGGAGGCTCTGTCAGCGGGTTGTGGGTCGAATGTGAGAACGAGTACTCACATTCGGAGAACATGGCGGCCTATTATGGCAGACGCCAGGTTCGGGGAATGGTGTGGATTGAATGGCTGGCTAACGATGTAGATGGAGTGCGATAGAATCTTGGTTAGGTAGATGGACGATGGAAGGTTTGGGCGGGGAGAAGTGCGGAGGTTGGTTGGTTGTTATCGTTGTAGCATCAAAGCAAGAATAATTTAAAAGTGCCGGGCTTGAAAGGGCAGGCAGATACGGGTGACTGTGTGTGATATGGCGGCAGGAGTTTGCAGGAGAGGGTGGTAGTTGACTGTTCGGGCGGAGGTCAGTTTAGTCACACAGCATCGGGCGATTGATGCAAGGAGGGAGGATGATCAGAGTGACGGAGTACAAGGCGCGGACTGTGGACTGAAGGCTCTTTTTTCCGCTGTACTGTTCGCCTGGTCACCTCACGACGCGATGTGCGCTCTCTGGGGCCAGCACATAGAAGCCTAGCTATCGCAGAGACAAGCGCAGAGTCCTTGAAGTGCTCTACAGCTTTCGCTCGTTCATTCAAGTAGAGTAGCTTCCGTCTGCTGCAGTACTTTGGCCTCGGCACAGGGAAAAATGCAGCAATGCAGGCGCCGCTGCATACGAGGTCCTAGGGTATTAATCGTTTGACGGCTGTTCAACAGATACGTCTTCAGCTCGTCTCAGCGCTCTTCAAGCTGCGCTGCTTCTTGCTAGTACCTGAGCTACTGCTTATGGTCACGAGACAGCTCGGCTCCAGCTCCACTTTTCTGCAAAAAGTCACTTGTCCCAGTCAGAGTCAGCGCACAAGCCCTTCCAATCTTCCCCACGCATCGTTTATCGTTCTGTTGGCTGTCTGACATCGCCCAGTGTGCTGGCCCCGCATTTTACCCCCGAACTGCAGATCTTCCCCAAGAACCAAGCCCTACCTATAACCTCCTCTATTTCCGATTAGCATTTCTGTTGCTTTGTTCTACGAAAACCTTTTTTTCAACAAAACCCACCCCGCCACCGACTGACTGAACGCTGGAACCTGTCCAACTACCAGCGTTTGTGCGATCTCTAGGTACTTCCAGCAACAACCTATTCTTTCGGTGCCGTCAATAATACCGACACACACCTCCAGCCCATCTGCCATGCCTCAGCCATGGGACTACATAGCGGTGCGCCACCTCCACCTGGTCCCTTCTCCCCCGCGTACAAACCATCTGACCCACCTTAGAAAGTCGTAAACATCGGTGACTCGGGCTGTGGTAAATCCTCCCTCACCATCCGGCTCTGCGAAGGCCGCTTCAACCCAACGCATGACGTAACAATTGGCGTCGAGTTCGGCAGCCGCATCATCCCCGTCTCCGAAGACCGCAAGATCAAGCTCCAGGTCTGGGACACCGCTGGCCAGGAATCCTTCCGTGCTATCACAAAGTCCTATTTCCGCGGCGCAACCGGCGCGTTATTAGTCTATGACATCACCCGACGGGAGACGTTCGAACACGTTCAGGAGTGGCTCGAGGAACTGCGTGCCGCGGCGGATCCGAATATCTCCATTATTTTGGTCGGGAATAAGAGTGATCTTGCGGACGGAGAGGAGGGGAAGAGAGCGGTTTCTGCTGAGGAGGCGAAGGCTTGGGCGGAGGGTCATGGGCTCAAGGCGTGTGTGGAGACGTCTGCGAAGACCGGAGAGTCGGTGGAACAGGCGTTCGTCGAATGTGCAAAGGAAATACACCGGAATATCGTCAATAATGTGTACGACCTGAACGATAAGAGTCATGGCATCAAGGCGAACACGGCAAAGACGAGTTTGGGCATCGATGAGCAGACGAAGAGGGCTAAAGGAGGTTGCTGCTAAATGGTAGGGAGCGGGGCAGCTGAATGATGGGACACAGGTGGGCCCAGGAATGTGGGAACGGTTTTATGGCATTGGATGACGTTTGGACAATTGGGTTACTATAATTTTATGGAGTCTTTTTTGCTGCAGGCTGGGTTGGGTTAGTTGGGGGTACGAGGTGAGGCGAGGTTTCGTTAGAGAGTTGTGCTGCATCCGCGATTGGCGTTTAATCGGTTGGGATATCTGGGATGTAGCTCCCGATAATTTGGGGCAGCAGTTTGTTTCTACGCCCTGGAGGATTACATATGGTGTACAATACAAATTTGAGGCATGTTTTTACTTTCGTATGATATGAATATGGACACATTTTTTTGGATCTCGCGGTTAGCAACTAAAGGCCAGCGATTGAATGCAAGGCTACACAATACGAATTTCTGCTTGACTAAGTGTCTGACGGTGGAATTGTATCCAATGCGAACCAGAATCGGATCACCTTGAAACTAATTTGGACGGCAGTTTCACTTGATTCTAAAGACAATCATGGCTACTTGCGCGATCACTGTCATGGCTTGCATTGCATAAACTATCTCAGAAAGTTGGAAGGTGCTAGCTGGTGTGAGATTTATTATAGGTAGATGAGCTAATCTTCTAAGTCTGAGCTCGCCGTTTCTTCCCAACCACAAACAATACTTGGTCTACTACGTTCATTTCATGATATACCCGTAATGTAGTTAGTGTTAAACGACTGACGCTCGATAAAGAACTAGGAACTGGATTTCACTTCCCGAAGCAGACGTTTCCAACCTTGTAAACAAACACTAAGAGCTTTATTGGAGCAAATGCATCTTGATTACATCTAGCAAAGAAAGAGACCTTGATTCCATTTTCCAAAAAACAGACAGACTCCAAAGACACCGAGCATGGATAGTCTCCCCAATTGCCACTATCCCCCTAGGGTTGTTTTCCCGTGCTCTAAGGATATATGCCTGCTGTCTACACGGATTATATTTAATGTGCCTGGCACTTCCCAAACCTTCCTCTTGAGGTCCTGCCAGATGTCCTCTAGTATTTCATTGCCTACAGGTGCAGCTCAGGCAAAAAATTTCCAGTTGTGCCATGGTACTGAATGCCATTAAATTTACTAAGGTAACAACAAGCTTTAGAAGCGTTCGATATGAGCGAGTTGGTTTGTTCTCGACATATAGTTCTTTATGGCTGAAAAATCCATTGGAGATATTACTTGCGGATCTTGTATGAAATCTCGAGGCTTTAAGCAGGGGCTGGCTGGGCCTATGTCATGGGCGTTGCTGCCTGATCTGTAGGCCGTCAAAAGCCGGCTGGCCAGACGCTGAGCTGCCCAAATTGGCGGATACGATCGCCAAGAGAGGTACTGCAAAACCTTAGACACACCCCAAGATGAGCGATGTGGTCTGTTTAACATGTCAGCAGTCTACTATGGCCAAGAAATGATTTGGAACCTTACTTGCAGATCTTTTATGATATCCATTGTTTCGGGTGGTTCATGATCCACCGCTGGGAGGCTACACTGAAGAAATGAGGCGATCTAACACCCACAATGGTGCTGGGCTGCGGGGCTACCCCCTATTCACTCCAAAAATCTGCAGATAGTTTTTTTCATGCTTAATGTAGTTGCTTATCCTTTAAGTGTCTGAGAATACTAAGCTTTGATGCAACTTCTGCTTGAAATCAATTCTTGATAGCGGTCCAGCCATTGATAACGTAGAGCATGTTCTAGAAGTGGAGTACTCTGGGGACCCTCTAAATCTTGGATCTGAGAATTTACAATACTTGAGCTAGCCCTGGATCTCAAATCTGAGAGAGGATCGCTACCCTGCTCCCAGAATATCAGATCCTAAAATGTTTGTTTGTTGCAGTTGACCGCCGCCGCACAGCCTGGAGTTGGATCCAGATACTTACGGGAAGTACTGCAGTGTACCAGACACCTGGTGAAAAGGTGAATTCATGGTAGGTGGGGGTGTGGGTAGATGAGGCGGACTTGGGAGAACTGTCGATGAGAATTTGGAGGTAGTATCGGGAGTGTTGAAACGGAGAAGGGTGGTTCGGACATGGTTCGGACATAGGGAAGCCAGTTTTGGTCCCCTTTCCGCCCCAAAGATACTCACAGTCGAAAAACACCCCACTTTTTCAAGTAGTATAGACGCATTTTTAGAATCCCGCAGTAGCTAGAACTGGGTCGGGCAAAGTTTAGAATGAATAATGATTCTTCGGATATTTGTTTAGATAATTTCCCGTATTCATGGAAGATTATCTGGGTAGAGACCACCATCCCATTGTTGAACATTCTTTGCCTTCTAACTGCCTATACAGCATACATCCTGGTCCATTTGCGCGCTGTGGCATCGTATTTTTGTCTGTTAGTTTTGTAAATGCGGCCTATATTGGGATCCGTCGGATAGTCTGGGTTTGGGTCATCTAAGAGAGACTGAATCGACAACAAGACTGCTCGGATGGCATTGGTTAGCCAGCACTTGCCGAACCCTCTGTCAAGTTTGCTTACGCTTGTCAATATGCAATACAGGATTCCATTGCTTTCTGAGGATATCGACAAAGATTTCTCCGGATTCCGAATTTATATTAGGATGGTAAACCTTCGTTGTGAAGCGGACTTCAGGTGGTCGGAATGGAAAATCCTGAGAGAAAAATATCTGGAGAAAAAAAATGCCACCGCTGTACGGCGTGTCGGGCTAAGCAAACACGTTAAGTCCATGTCCCTCATAGTAGTCAGCCGACTTACCGGCCCCATAATCGTTGCCTGCCAGTGATGCTTATATACATACGTTAGCAAAAGCGTAAGTAGAAGTTGTCAGTGGCGGTAAACCTACAAAATCATCCCCGATAGGACCGGTACTGATGGATGGAATCGGATCTCTCTCAAAATCCCTCAAATACCGCTGCATTCGACGTCGAAAAAAGTCACTTTCTTCTGTGTTAGATAAAGGATGTGAAAATTCCTCCCCAGAAACCAAAGCTCTAGCCGACGGAGCACCAGTTGTAACCTCTGTCTCTGCCCCGTTGAGGGTCAGACGAGCCGTTTCGTCTGGATTTCCGCCCCAGGTAGCCTCGTGCAGTGGATCGGGCCTCGCATCGGGGCCACCCTGGTCCTCCGTCATATGCTCTATAATTTCGGCTGCTTCTTTGGTCGACTTCGCGTCTAGGTCGTCGCCCTCTTTTGCCTTGTAGACCTGGGAAACCTGCGTGAAAGAGAGTTGACAAAGGCGATACAAAGGAGCCGTTAAGCAGATGCTTTGAGACGAGATTGATATCGTAGATTTTGGATTCTGACAGGCCAAAACTTCTGACAACTGAGTGTGGCATATATAACTACTCTTACAGCTCTAAGCCCCGCATCCACAAGAAATCTATCACCTGACTGCCTAATCGTCTGCCTTTCAGGCGCACCGATTTGCGCGGGGGTGTTCAGCCTCACACTCCTACCACGGTAGTTCATCACCGTCGATGCACCCATTCGCACTGATGATCCTCTCGTTCCGGATGCAACGCCATGGTCACTGGTATCGAAGTAGCTGGCTTAGTTTTAGCCAATTTTCCGCTCGTTATAAAGGGGTCACCTTGCTCCACGATAGTGCGCGGAATATAAAGTCTCTGAAGATTACAAGACGTACTGGCGAGATTGGTGCGCGGCTTAGATATTGAGAAGGAAAAGGTCGAAAACACCGTTGAGATCTTATTGGAGAATGTCACTCCAGAGCATATGGAGGTTCTCGTTACGGGACTCGGGTGGACAACGGTGTGTTCTAGGAGAAGCTCGGAAACCATCTTCGACCAAATGCCGCAGGTCTCTTTATTCGAACCATCGAACCATTAACGCTGGCCCTTAAGGAGCTGAACGACGGTCTATACCTTGATGAGAATAATCAGGTATGTCAACATTCTCCGACCATCTGGTTTCTGCTAAACCTCTCGGTCAGCATTGACCGAAAAACGCACCCAAAAGAGACAGTGGGAAAAGATCAAGCTTCTGCTTCATAGAGAAGACAACTCGGCACTACTAGAGGAAATTTATAAGAGGAACGCCGATTTGGCCAACATCACGCTACAACAAACACCAGCGAGCCCCGTCTGTTGACACGTATACGCAGTGCGGTGGTGGAAAACTCGTCTGTTGTCTAGTCTGTCTACCCAAGTCTAAAGAGAGAAAAGGAGAAAGTTAATAAGGACACGAAGTCCACAATACTATACTAGAAACGGCAACCTACGTAACAGCGAAGCAGTCACATATGCCGGTCGATGATCTCGGGCGAAAGCCCATATCTCCGTCAACACCGTCCGTACATCAATATCCTCCACCCAAAAGTCCGTAGCGGCAAAAACATACACTCGCATAAGAACCCACGCAACGAGCCTTTGCAGAATATTTATAGAACGATTCCAGTCGGCTTCTTCGTGCAGTTGTGATGCTTCACCCAACGCAAATCTTATCTTCTAGTGGATCGAAGCCGAGAAAAAAACACACAGCCTATCAAGTTCCAGGTTCTATCCTCTTTCGACACGGACCTAGGGCCAGAGCGATGGCGATGGGAGTGGCGTGAGATGGGATTTGAGCCTGCAGGCCATCTGAAAAGCCCGCAACTATGAACACACAAAGTACTCTTAGCCAGAAACTGAAATCGAAAGTTCACAACAAGAAGCCGCTAGAAAATCCAAAAAAGAGCGCTTTATCGTCCATTTTCAAAGAGGATTCTTCTAAGACCAGCAAGCGATTCAACTTACACCAGGCTCTAGGATTTAGCGTTGTTGTGCCTTTCGCTCTTGGAGGGTAATGGCAATGAAAGATATCCGCTTGTCACCGTCAGCTCATTACCTATGTAATTGCTGACATGCGAAGTTCCAATGCCACTTGGAGTGGGAGTGCAAAAAAGGTGGCGTTCAGCATTTCTTCCGGAGGCTGTCAAAAGTCGGAAGCTGCATTGGGTATGGGACCACCGCCATTGCCTGACACTGTGCGGCGTATAGCCAACCTGTGGTCCACAATTGGGCAAGCGAACTCCAGAGTATCTGGCTATATCGGCATAGTATCAGGGAGTCCAGTGGGTGGTGGCACCGGATGTATATTCCCAGGTCCCCATCGTGCGTCTCGTACAAGGCCGAGGCAATCTCTCTTGACGCTCTTCTTCAATTCGGCGCTCTTGAGGAAAGAGACCGGCTCAAACTGGGCCTACTTCTTTCTTCGGCGGTGATGCAGCTACATTCTACTGAATGCTGGGGGAGAGCTGGGGAAGCACGATATTTTGTTTCCATAAATCAAGATCTGTGAACGCGCGGTGACTGGGGAAGCAGTCATTATCCGTAAACCAGTCATAGACAAACCGTTTCTCCGGCGGAGCTTTGGTAGAACAACCCTTTGTCCATCTCGACCAGAAGCACTCACTGGGACCACTTCTGTAAGGTCTCCGTTGGTGCAGTACGACAAAAGCTCGGTATTATGTTAGTTGAGCTCTGGTATGGGAAGCGTCTGGAAAATCCAAGGCCTTTAACTGAACTACTATCGAATGACATGCGCTTACACGGTCATCTCGATTACAAAACGTGCGACGAACGAATTGAAGAAATCGAAACCGAGGCTGGGCCCATGTATGGCAATGCGGTTAGACGTTGCATCTGTGGTGTGGATTTCACCGCTAAATCCTTGGAGCACGATGGCTTTAAAAAATGAGGTCCATGAGCAAGTGATAACCCAACTGGAGCTGAATTGGAAGGAATATGAGAACGGCTACAATGACCAGGGAATTTAGTCTGAGCGATCATCGTGTAAGAGCCTAGGCAACATCTCACAGTATCAACTCGCTGTTCATAATCCATAGTTCCTCCCCCATTGTTTATTGTCAGGTCCATCGCCTACTGTCTATCATCGCATATCGTGGAATATCAACATCTGCTACGTATACGCCTATTCAGTACCTAACTATCCAACTCTATACCATTGACTACTATGTCGTACCTAAACCGTTTCCTAATTATTATTATTCCGATCTTTCAATGTTCTATGTTGTACATAGCAGGCCTATCAGACTTCAACTCTATAAGAGAAGCGATAACGATGTGGTTAAGTAGCTATGTAGGGCGGACTGGTGGCCCTAATTATTACAGTCCTAATAATACTCTTGCGGTGTTTAAAGGTTGGAATTGTTGGAATATAAGTTGGAGAGCCAAGAAGTTAAACAGTGTGTATATTTGTCAAATATACTAACCAGCTTGTGGGAAAAGAGTAGAGGACTGGGGTTTTGGATGGTTGGTCGTTACACGCTCCCGTCTGTCGTGCACGACGCTCGGCCCGCCTCTCATACGTCCCCCGAGCCGCCCGTCTATTTTGCCGACAGCCAATCACTCTGGTCCTGCCCTTTTCCCGCCACTGCTAAGCGCGCGGCTTCTGACCACCGCCCATACGGCTTGCTTCATGGGTCCAGTCCTTCCAAGCCCGGCCAACTCACCTCTCGCGACGACCTCACTCCTACAACTTAGGTATTGCCGGGAGTTTAATTTAGAAAAGCTTGTAGCAGAGCCGCACTTAGTTTGGATGTGAGGGCTCAACTTCCCTCTTCCATCTTCTACATTCATCACGATATCTACCATATATAGGAGCGCTTACGTCTTCCGTTACATCTCGTTTCACTTCTCTTTGGCATTCCTAAGTGCTCTCTTATTCGGTTTTAAGCCTATATTAGAGGCGAGGTTTCAATATACAGTCTTTAGTCGTCCCTGGCCGTCGCCGTGCAATCCCTTACTGCGAATTTCAACTTTGCCTTCGAGGAACGCATGGCAGGCAGTGGATGCGGGACTCAGGATTTGGGATTTGGAATGTTGGGTGGTGCCGGGCGGGCCCATTGCATCTTTTGTTTATATACTAGTTTGATTTCATTCTAGGTGGATGGGGGATTATTCTTCTTGTTTGTTTAGGTGTTTTTGTTTCTGGATTGATAAGATATTATAGCTTATGATGTTATACTTGCATTAGGATATATACTGCCTATTTCTCTTTTAGGATCAATGACGAGACTCTGGCGAAGAAACCTACAGAATGTCTGCCGTTTCCATTTCCGTGTTTATATCATATAGTGTTGCATAATCTTATGATGTTTTCGAGTTCCACTAAGCAAAAATAGGATTGAATGGCCATAATCAGTATTCCTATGACAAGTACCTACGGGTTTGTGCTCTAAGAATTTATGCAGAATCATCTCACTCTCGAATGACCCGAAGCACAATTTCCTTATACAGTGTTCGTCCCAAATTCAGCGACGTATCCCCTCTACTATGCATCTATGAGAAATCAATTACGCATAATAGCAAGAGGATAGTTATCACATACCAAGACACACAGCGTAACTACAGAGTGGCTATTGATCGAGAGCCAGCTGATTCCGTGACGACTCTAAGAAGAGAGAGAGAGATATCGATAGAAAGTATGCGGGTATGTTCTGGGTGCCGTAAAGTTGAAGCCGCAGCAAGTCCACCGCGTCTTGATGATATGGAAGATGATAGCCTGAACACTTGCTAAACTCTTCCACAAACTCTTCGAGCTTTGATTGTTCATATCCCAGAGGGGAGGAGGCGGAGGTTGCTGGAGAAGAGACAGGCACACTGTTGCCTAAACAAGGCACGATCACGCATGCCCTCGAAAATGTATTCCTATTCATGCTCTGGATGGTCCTTCTATCAAAGCCGTATATTATGGCCTTTGAGAATCCCACTCCCATCTGCATGGCCCTACATGCAAGCATTGATGGCATTGGGTCAAGGCTGCGAGGAAACAGCTAGTGGAATAACATGGCGTACCCTTAGGTTGATAACCCACCGATTTTAATCCACTAAGCTACAGCGTTATTCTGAAGGGGGGAGGGGGGGGGTTTGTATGCCACAGAACTTAGCGGTCGTGTATGGGAACCGGTTTGTAACGCTTGCAGTCTGGGAGCTGGACTACAAATGTGACGAACCGTTAGAATCGCCGATGGTACAGAACATATAGTCGCCAAGGAAAAGTGTGTGGGGGGGAGGAAAACTAGGCTGTGGAATGTACCTGATATGTGCTTGCATGTACCTTAAAAAATATCCCTCAACGCAGGGCAGTCAAATTGATTGGTCGTCTAGTCCAAAAGTGTGGCAAGCCATTCGAGACTATTCCTGTGTTCATACATTCCAATATTTAGGCTTATTTTGATACTTGTACCATACAGTACATAACCCTCCGCCTTGAAACCCCGTCCACCCATTCTGACAATCCTAATTTTCACTTCCCACACTCCGCTTCAATGTTCCATCCAATCCGAAGCTCGTCCCCAAGCCCACAGGGTCCCCAAAGCCAGCAAAATCTCCAATGTCCCCAATGATCCCGATGCTGCCAGTACTACCAATACCGCCGAGACCACTCCCGATACTCTCGATGCACTCGATGCCTCTTATGCTCCGAAACCAACAGCTCCTCGTCAAGACCATCAAGACCATACTCCCAAAACCCAAGCTCTCAACACTACTCGAAATCTAGCCCCAAAAAAGAACCCTTGTCAACCTCATCAGGACCGATAATCCATATCACTGAAGATGGCCATTTGCATGAGACGGACGGTACGTGGCTCTACACTTAGCGGATGACGACAGTCGAGTGATAACCAGGTTAGAGATCATACTTCAACTTTTGATGAAGGAATTGGGTCATGATTGGAAACAGAAGAAAGGGATGTCTACTCGCAATGTGGTGTTCGTGGCAGCGGCTATGGGTCTTCTTGTGGTGATCGGTGGTTTAGCTTGATAGGATCGTACTAGGAGTGATCTACTAGAATGGCGTAAGCGCGGTCGCCACAATACTGTATAGTTATCGTTTCTATCGGCAAGTTGATAAGGTTATGCTACTTAAGTGGATAGTGGCATTACCAATGGACAACCAGGCAAAATTCAAGAGTAACGGTATCCAAGTGGATACTGCCAGAACCTGTCCAAATGACCAACCGTCGTCGCTAAATTCTGTGCCCGCAATTTGCTTCATGGCATTGCGCGTACGATACATGTTGGTCATGGCCATCGTCATAAGCACCAATGACCCAATAGAAAAAATGCCACAAAGAAGCCCGATAACCGAAGGATCAACGATGAGGCTCCGCCGAAGAAACCCCGCAGAATGTCCACCGTTTTCATTTTCCGTGTGGTATATAACGTCGTGGAACCACCCGATGATTGCCGTAATCATCAACACGGCGGCTATGCTAATCATCCCCCAGGCCAAAAGTTGTGCTTATGCTCTCCATCCTCCTCAAACTCTGGTGACACGGTGTCATACATTCCTAACTCTCTGCTACATACTCTCATAATCGTGTCGAGTTCCGACTCATATTCCCAGTGAGCACTAAGCAAAAACGGTTAACAGAATTGAAAAGCTATAATAAGCAACCATATAATAGTCTGGGCCCATGATTTGTGTGATTGATGTTGTCTAAGTGTAGATCGTTGATCAGATAACGCGGGATTCCGGCGAATGCGGAGAGCAAAATACGAGGCAAAATACGACGTCGACTGAAACATGGCAAGATTCGACATGAAGCCCAGCTCGTAGAAATACCGCTCCAGCTTCATCTGTGCCACAATTGCCACTAATACAGCAACGGAGAAAAAGACATTGTTTCCATGAACTTCATCCGACTTGAGTCCAGCTTTTCGATTGACCCAGAAGGGCTACCCCCTGTTGGCCATGTAGAAACAGCCGCGAAACTAACTGAATGATGAACCCCACAGCATTGACAAGACAGCCTGCATCCAGTATGCATACAGCGTCTGTAGAGTTGTGCAGATGTTAACGACCATAAAGTTAAGAACGCGGAGAATTCACGCACACCTGGTCCAGAAAGATCTGGGTTACCGCTGCCATAAGCCATCTGGCAGACAATTGAACATTCCTCAGTTATGCGCTCCAGAACGGTTGTGCGATTTTCTGAACTATCTCGGGGCGGCACGTGTTCCATTTTCGCTGCGTACGCAAAGACTTCTTTCAAGTCCGAGAACTCGCACGACTGTGACATTATCCCTCAGTGACAAGCGCGCACTTTCGCCCACACTCGGTATCGCTGTGATTAGTGTGGTGGTTATCGAAAGCGAAGATCGGAGTCGGTAGTTGGAACTACATTGTATAACGGCCGCATTTGATGGGATTTGGGAGGTAAAGAAAAGCCAAAGCTGTAGGAAAGAAAAATGAACGAATGTAGAACCGAGTAGAGAGAAACCATGCTGATGAGAAGAAATGGAGTGGAGGTGGGTTACCGACAGGGTTGGTTTTGAATATGGATTAACTGCATCTGCGCACAAAGAGGCCACCAGCAATGCAGCCTGCCCATCCCTGCATCACATCACCAGTGATATATGTATACCTTCAACGTCGCTTCATCATCATAATTATGAACTTTAGAAGATATTGGCCACAGCAACAAATACACCCTAAGAAACATGCAAAGAGATCACGGGAATACTACCAAATGCTTAGTGGAGAAAAGTAAGTCCGAGATGTGCCAACCCCGAGTTTTTGAAAACCGCATTCTGAACTTTAGATGATTTTACCTGCGACGGTTTCTACATGTTAGATTGTTAAAGTCTAGAAGTATTTCGTAATGGCCACACAAAGCAGCTTAAGCCAGTCTAGCTCACAGCGGTTATGAGTTAGTGGTTATTCGAGACCTCACCATACGTGAGGTAAATCAATTACGGAATTTCCAAACATCAAGCAATGGAAACAAGTAGTATCTTGTCATTCCAGTACATAACTGGTCTCCCTCTGTTGGCTACGGATTTAGCCCGAAGGCCATCGGAGCTAAGGCGGGCATGAGATTAGCCGCGGGCTTTAGCTCGCTGCGCGTCAGGACTAATGCGGCCACTAGATTAAGAGCTTGGTACGGTGCCTATCTCCCCGCGAGCCTCTGGCTAGAGTAGTGCTTCGTTTTTGGTATGATTTCGTTTATGATTTCGTTTCTTATATATGCCTATCTTATTCTCTCTTTGTACGATAGACAGACAATCAGCATCTTTCATTCTCTTTGGTGATTGCTCTCAACACCCTCTCTAACTATTCCCACTGTGAACTGTTACTACCGGCTATCCATAGAGAAACCTTTCAACCTGCAGAGCAGTCGCTAGAGAACTTCCCGTGGTTCTATTGACCCCAAATAGACATCTCAAATAGAAATACAACTCTACCTATCCGATATAAATAGAAGCTCGAATAGAAGGGGGTCACCGCTAAGCCCATTCGATTTTAATTAGCCATGAAGACAAAATTGCACGGCAGTTGTACTATTAGAATTCCATGCATAATTCCAGCATTGTCACTGTATAGATGAAATAAAATTCAGTAACATACCCGTCCACCATCCACTATCCCCATTGAGCCCGTAGCGGCGGGATGTCGGATGCTAGGATTAACCCTTCTTTCTGGCAGAGCCGCACCTTAATTCAACAACACGCTAAAAGCTTAGAGTACAGAGGCCTGAATCGCTAGGGTAGCGGGAGGGGATCTCCCCACCTAGCCGGCTAGCCGGAGGGGGAGGGGAAGCGGGCACTGTCATACTCTAGATAGAGTGAATATAGTATAATTAAAACAAACCAAACAAAAGCCCTGAATTGCTGGATGGCTAAAGATATGGTTTGAGCTCTGCAATAATCTATCCCAAGGATACTCGGAAAAATATTTCCGTCTTAACGTTCATTTTGATGGCAAGGAGCCAGAAACTGACGACCTCCAGGACTTGTATAAGCTTAAGGATGGGCATATGAATTGTCAAACAAACAAGGGAATCAAATTGGAGGTCACCGAGACGCTGATTGCGAAGCAGTTCTACTTCGAACTGGAAGAGGCATCAGTTTATCGAGGGGGGGATATACCAATAGAGGTAGCATATATGCCGCTTGACTGGGGAGCCACGGGCAGCTCTTCTGGTCTACTTGTGTTGGATCTCAGCAAGCTTTCACTTGGCAGATACAGTATTGGTTGATGGACTGAAGCCATAACTGCAGCTGAGCAGCTGCAGTAAATGTAACATGGTCGAATTCTCAGTAAAAAGCAGGACTGAAGATCTATGTATACCAAATTGTGGTATTAATGGGAAGGCGAGCTTTTAGTGGATTCCCGACTTCGGTCTCTCAGTTGGTAAGAACCAACGTCTTGACTCAGTGTTTGGTCTCGGGCTCACGTTAAACGTGTTCAAAATAGCCACATTCATCATATCTCCCCAGAATATCGCCGATTTTCTCTCTGATGTGTTTTCCTTTTATTTTTATTTATTCACTGTATTATACTTAATTCAAATCTACCCTAAGAATTTGACAAGCTAAACATCCTCTTGGTTAGGTAGATCTAGGCGAAATGGGGTGTTGATGATGTCGTAGATACGGTTTCTTGTAGGGTCAGTTTGGATCTTCACGGGGATGGGGTTTGCCTACGAAACACCCTCAAGTCCAACGAGGGAAAGAGGAGACAAAAGTTCACACTCCCCCACTTGCCAGAGATGCTCACGTTGCGCAATGAATTTGTGCCCAAGGAGAAGAAGCTCACTCCTAAATTTATTGCTCACATGGCCACATGTATTGACGCTGCTGAGCAAAAGGTTTTTTGGATACAGCAAACCCAGTCAAAATTTATACAACATTGTAGCGTTGGTGTCTTACGGCTCACGAATGCAATAAAATATAAATAGCCATCATCTTCCCATTGTGTTTTGGCACACGCGGCCAGCTGAAGTATAAACTTAAATCCACCTGAGTGATACCTTGGCAGTCACCCTCTCGGCTGGTGGAGCAATTTCATTCCAAACCCATCTGAAAAGTGGGTATATCAACTCCGTATATCTCCATCTATCTCGGCCTCAGTACGTGCATGCCCCATAGTTCCGCTGCTGCGGAAGATTTCAATGTCCGATCCCGATCGATCGAAAAGTCGTTTTCTTCAAAGAGCATTTTTACTGCATTCGTTGCTACTCGTTACACAGAGAATTGCCAACCACTGATAGCTTTCAGTAGGCTTTTTTGGGAACTGGCGGGCGGCGGCTGTTGCTTTCTTAAAGCAATCGCTGGATTGGGAAGACGGTGCCGTAATACGATGGCAATGTCTAGCTTAACTAGTTAATAGGGTATGAATTAAATATTGGGTAGAACGTACCTTTCTTGAAAGTCCCAGGGGCCGATGTGTACAGAGTAATATACGTCGTAAATATTTTGGGCTTTTTGATAGGTGACAAATGTCAACACGATGCGAATCACAGCAGACGTAGTATAGTAGCTGGCAACGGAGTTGTTTCTGCTCAGCTTCGAAGTCGTAGGTGGGCGAGATTGAAATTTGAATAGTGACATAATGGGCGTCGAAGGGTATAGTTGCTTGTACTTGTAACTACAAACGTTTCATCCTCGTGAGAAATCTTTAGCTGCTAACGTCTAGTCAACAACTCCAATTGGACACGGAACACTGCTGCCAGCAAAGTCGTCACCATGATGGTCACTGCAGATAGAATCTGCGCGCACAACTTGGTCAACAGATAGTGCTTGCATCGAATGCTGATCTCGAATGCATTGTGTGGGATGATTGATGGGGCCCTGTTTCAGTGCATAAAAAATAAAAGGAGGGTAAACGAGGCTCAAAATTGCAGTTCAAAATGAAAAGTCCAAACAAATACACAATTTAACATATAGCCGGGAAAATAAAGCTCAGGATAGTCCCGAACTCGCCTTCGGCTCCTTCGGGCGTGTGGTATTGCTTAGAACTTCACTTGGTGCTCCCAAGCTCGCAATACTCTCAGCCGGGTAAATTTTCGTGTCTGTTCCTTTCGTTGTCCGTTATTTGTAGAGGTGAGAATAGGGATAGGGATTATAATGTGTAAAATAATGTAAGCGAAAAAGTAAAGTAATAAGAAAAGAAGAAAACAATGTGAACGAGCAGGGCCGGGCCTATAAGTTGAAAAGGATCTGGATCAACATAACATCTTTCTGCACGAGAGTAGAATAAATGAGTCTTGGACAGCATGGTGGGGTGATCACGCTTGGAGCAACGAATTCGAAATCAATGCGACTTAAAGAACAACCTTGCTGCTTCCCCCTACGCTCTAAAACCAGCCGTCTGGCAGACAGCTTGCCAGCGACGAGAAAATCTGGGAACGAGAGCAGTTTCTCCCATTTATTACTACCTAACCGCCATTTCCGAGGGCATGGTATGTGCTTCCAACATCACTGATGAGGTGCTAGCAATAACTCAGCAGCTTCTAAAAAGCTATCCTTTGCTACACATTAAACAAAGTGAGCTTAGCCTCCTATGGTTAAGAAGGAATGAATCCCAGAGTTACATACCTCTGCAACTACGAAATCGTAGGCTCAACGATATGATACGGTTTGAATCACCCGGTGCTTTCGACAAAGCGGAGATGTTGTGCAAGTTTATCACTTCCCCATGCTTCACATCCAAGTCCTGGATGAACAACGTATCCGAATTGTCATCATCATTTTGGATGGTACAATCCTGGACTGTGTGATTATACGTAAATAGTATGCCAGATAAATGGAGGCTAAGATAACGCACCTGAAGCCGTCATCCAGAACTCTTTAGACATTTTGACGTCGTTCCAACGAACGGCGATGCGCTTTTCATCGTCTCTATCACCCCGACTCCACACCCACACAGATACTTGTGCCTTGCAACTTTTGCCGAACGTTTTCAATTTAACGGGGCGTATAAAATTTCCTGTGATGACCTTCCATTCTTCTTCCGCCTTCTTAATATCACTTCACAAGCGTTGTGTCATAAGCAGAGCATTCATGCTACAATATATGCAAAGGGGACCAACCAAACGTGCTTAAGAGTCCAGCCGAATGTTAACTTTTCCATAAATGTCCGTACCACTGGATCCAGAAGTACACCTTCAATGCGTGAGGTCGCAAGTGTAATGTCGCGGTCCTCTCGATTCTCCACACATTTCTCCAACTGCGCCTGAAGTCCGGGTGCAAGCTTGCAAATTTTGCCCACATAATCGGAAATGTAATCTATTGTCCAAGCTTTTGGGAAGGAAATGATGGTCGTAGCGTTGTCTCCAAGTGTAAGGCGAATATCGGTAACTCCAGACACTAGAACAGTTGTGAGATTTTCCATCCATCCCAACCTAGCGGATCGGATATGATCATTGGTTATAGATATTTTCACTCACAGAAGAAAATGTCAGAACTTTGCCAGTCATCCGCCGTACTTGTGATTTGAAAAGCTTTCTCAACAGCATACGGATCAGGGTTCATGGTAGCCGAAGGGTGTGAACCGACGGCGAATATCTTCAGCGTTCTAAATTCATTGAGTTCCCTGACAATTGTTCTCCAATTCAATGTAATGTCCTGTAACTAGTTCAAGGCCCAAACACTCACATCTGCCAAGGAGGTTGAGCGGACGGTTGATATGAGTAGTTTAGGACTACATTTCGAAACTTCTCAGCCTCTATAGCGCAGCACTATTAGCTTATATTTTCTAGGAAACCGTTAAGGCGCCATGCTTTGACTTTCACAGAATTGGAGTCCAATAGCTAAATTCTGCACGCCCCTCTCGTAAACCTTGTGTATAAGTGCCAATCAGCTTGACCATCTGTGCCCAGTGCATTGAACCAACGTACATACGACCAGCAGTGTGTATTATCTGGCTGCATTTCTCTTCTGACGTGATTCACATCGGACCATTTCATTATAATCTTCTTATCGTTTGTTTGGAGATAGACTTTGTCTATGGGCATAACTTCAATTGAACTCAGTAACTACGCGCACACAATACTAAAAAATGGTTGGTGCATACTTACAGAAAGATAAACACCATGGCTCGTCCTCTTTCGGCGAAGAACTAATCACAATTCTTCTACTACGTAGCCAGGTGGGACTAGGGCGTTCGCTTGTCTCGTACAGCTTCAGTTCGCAGGAGTAGTATATCTTAGAAGCCTCGCGCGTGTTCGTGGGCTCTCGTCTTGAGAACTCGTCAAGAATGCTTGTATAAATGTCAGCATACGATCATGGTCGTTATGGGTGCTCTTATACTCTCTAAATATCTCCTTTTCGGAGTCTGATCGTGGCTTTGATTTTTGGACTGCATCGAAGTAGCGTTTGAGGGGTGCCGTAAATACCCGCAGCTCTAGTTAAAGGACAGCAATGCCTGTTAGCTTCCGAATCTATACTCAAAGTGCACTAATAGTGTATAACGCACCTTCAAAGGAAGGAAAGCTTATATGCACCGCTAGATTCTCAACCAAATCCGCCGAGTCAGACACGAATGTCAGCGGTTTTTCTTTCAAGTTTAATAGGCCGTCTTGTAACTCGAGAGCGTCGCGCAAGTCACGCTCATCAACTAAGTGGTGTTGTCAGTGTAATCGGTTAAATAAAAGGGGGAGCATGCGAGAATGCGAACGGTTTCGTGTCAATGATAAGGTACCACATTGGTTGAATGCGGAGAGTTTAATCTTGTTTTCACCATCCAGCACCCATGATATAAGTATATAAGGCGTTCCGTTGCTGAAGTTATGGCCGTAGGGGCTTTTCTGTACGTTCACAGTATTTGAAGAAGCTGCACTCAGACGTCTGCCTCTAAACTCACTTAGCTCGGAATCGACCTTCACGATACTCGCGTTGACGAATCTACAAAGGTCAGAGCGGAAATTCATCAATTATGCCCTCACTTCACCTACGATTGACATATAACGTGTTCACGCTCCCACCCTGCCCCGCTTTTTTCAACGGCAAGCCAACGTAGAATCTCCCTAGATTGTTGCTGCTTGAGATTGATGAAACGGTTCGCTACCTCATGCTCGTATCCCCCAAAGCAACGTTCCCATATCCGATTTTGGTCACCAAGAATCCATTCGGAGGACCTATCGTTTCCAACATTTGACCGCCGGTCATGAGGAAGGTCGCTTGAAGTAGTGTCACTGCTGGTCTCGGGAGAGGGTGGAGTATCGTAAGTAGTATAAACGAGTTTAATGCGTTCGAATTCGTTTGCAAGGGACTTGGATACCCAAATGCGTTATTCTAGTATGCGTTGTCCAAGGGAGAAGAGAGATACCTGTGCAAGACATTCCAAATTCTCGACATCCTCCTCCGTCATTTGCACGAGCAGAATCTCATCCTCCATGATGAGCGTGTTAATTATCCATGAGACTTTTTGCAGATTGCGCAGAGCAAAACCAACGGAAGTGTCTTCTTGGATTAATCTAGATTTTGCCCCTTCTGATGCGGCTGATGTGGAGCTCAGCCTACGTGATGGGTATACATTAATCATAGAGTTATAGTCGTTTGTATGTGATCCGGTATGTTCCTGTTGCGGCAGTAAAAGTAATGTTATTCTAGCTTGAGCGCGAAGGAACCACCACAAAGCTATCATATACCATTCCGAGACAGAAACAAATCTCCGGCTTCCAGTAGGCTGAATTGCCCGCATTTTGAAATCGCTTGCAATCATAGGATCTACTCTAAATTCCGGAGGCGGGACAGGAATGTTCGGGGATCGTCTAGGACCCTTCGTATATTTGATAGTATCTATAATTGATTTAACAGCTTCGACTGCTTTGACTGATTCGTCATCCTCAGGATCCAGATCCTTAGAATCAAGCTGATTGCAGTCTTGTAAATCGCAGGGCTTTATGCCCTTGTGCAACGTAATATCTTCCCCGACACTGTAAGACGCCTCATTTTTCGCTGAATACTTTTCAGAGTGGGTCGACGCCCCATCTTCGTTTGCTAGGGGTGGAGCCTGGATGTCCTCAACGTCCTCAAGAGTTGTTGATGCGCTGTGGCCATTGAATGAATTTTCGGCCGTTTCAGCGGCGGCGCCTTAAACTAAGTCAATATGTTTGCAATCCATGGGGAAATGGAGTACCTCTGAGCAAGCGCTCGAGAGCCAATGAACCGGTTTGATTCCATTTCCAGACGTCGTCAACTTGTTTGAGAAGATTACAAAGCATGTCCCTATCCGAACTGATCAGTAGCAGCAAAGAAACTCTCTTTTCTGGAGATTACGTTGTAGTTTTGGTCATCAACAAAGTCAGAAGTGAGTTATGTGCCGCAATTCGAGTCTTGAATTCTCCAAGTGTATGTTGCTCATGAGTCCATCGGAGTTGCGTTAGGCTTTTGGCCAACGGATAGCTTCCCTGGCCTAATAGGCGAAAGCTTTCGACAAATATCTTGAGTTCGCGTAGAGTGTTGCATGTTCTTGTGATTTCTCGCTCTAACGCATCTCTTCTTCGCAACCGGTCCTTGTCATGCCCGCGTATACATCGTTGCACATCTTTGATCTCTTCCAAAACCACCCCCATCGACTCAAACTCTTCGCTGAGATGCGCGAAGCTTTTAGGGCTGTCTTTCCAGATTAGCTACCTATTTATTAGCCCAAACTTGCTCTGTTTGAACAATATCGTGGCGGTTCGGACTTACTACGACATCTCGATAGAGTCTCCATACCAGCGTTGTAATCGTTATAGCTCCGATACTGCTGGAGAACTCCATCGTCGCTCTGTATGGAGGAAAATGCTGAAAGATTTCGGGAAGCAAGAAGGACGTTCGAAATCAACTGGTGTGAAGTTGGCGGGGTTCACGCTGCAAGAGCGGCCTGCCTATGTCAACGATATGCACTTTTGCTTTTCTTGTGAGACGTATGTCCTTGTGTGCTGTAGGTAGTGGGGCTGTAAACTACAAGATCAGCTGTTCGATTTGAGAGCTCTTCGGAGCACCCGCATGCAATGTCACGAATTATTCTTAGTTGTTATAACATATGCCAAAGAGTCGACCGCTTGGTCAATAGGTCAACCGGATGGCCAACAGGAAGACTTGGTGTAACAATAGTAGCCAGCAGTACAGTATATACGTATCCCAACACCCTAGGCAAGGCGTTCCCCGAACCACACCGTGCACAACACCTTTTTGCAGCAGCAACAAAGACCAAAGATCAACTGCTGCGACACATGTTTTACTATTTCCATTATTTTCAGCTGATCATGAGGGTAGTTGGGTATCTTCACTTTTATTGGCCTTGTGTAAATATGTAGTCATGCTCGATTTCAAATACTTACGTTCACGTTCATTTCTTACGATCCGGAAGCCTGGAGGACGTTGCGTGAGTTTCTTATATCGCCATAGGCCCGCAGCCTACCTAATACGAGCAAGATTCAAGGCAAATAAAGGCAGCATGGCCTGCAACGAGTGACATGAACGGTTTGGTTTTGTCTCGTGCCCATCCGGTAGCGTCAAGAATCATATTTTGCTACCTGATAGGGTCGATGGCGGTTAGGGTTAGTCACCCAATCAAATTTGACGACTGGGCTCGAGGCAAGGCTTAGTGTTCCGCGGAGATTCTAGGTAGGGCGCACCGGTTACACGAGCGGCTGACCTAGGAGAAAACCGATTGACCTTACTGCGACGTCGACGTTATCTGCTGTGTTCGCTGGCAAGGCAAACTAGCGATAGCAGGTATCTATAATGCATGTATGTCTACTTGAGTACATGCAGGTACAATAGAGTAGGTGCTCGCTACTGTAAATTCTGCTCAAGTGGTCAAAGTCGCTACTTTTGTAGTAGTTACGTGCTAGTTACATTCCTGCGCCGACGTTAATAGCAACTTCTATTCGTATTGACGCTTGAAGTCAAATGGCATCCCAGCAAAGCTTGTAACCGGACGTATTCCACAAACACTCGGTTTCCTCAGATTTGTTGCCGTTTCCTCTTGGAATGCAATAATATGCCCTTGAACGCCACTAAGTACTAAGAATCAACCAATCAGGTTCAGCACAGCAAATGGCAACAAACCTTAGGAAACCGAGCGTGTAGAAGCAACGGAAGAGGTCTCCTATACATCCTGCACGTACTACAAAATTCAACTGATTGACCAGATTAACGGTAGTGGGTGGGTTATATGCATGTAGATGCAAACGTTAACCTAACAAGGCGGTGCTGTGCGCATTTTGGGTGCACAGAGTGCTCAAGCAACGCAGGTGTAGCTTTTTACCGTTTAAGTATGAACCGGCTCCTGCCCAGCTCGATGTTTGTGCACCCCAAACGACACAATGGCGAGTACCCTAAACAACTACAATATCGTGAACCAGCCTATCTCACCACCTCAACAGCCGGACATCCGGGACCTTGAAGCAGTGCTACACGAGAACTGGCAGGAAAATGAATTTGGAGCTCTTGTGAATCCATTGCTTGATACGACCGAGCGCAAAGTCGCGGAACTCGGCCGTCAGTTTGCTCTCGACTACGGCTTTGGGGAGGAGCATCAGACTCTATTTGAGAAGGGGGCTATTTTGGCACGCAGGCAGAATGCTTGGGAAGAGCCTGAGGACCCGAACTCGGTTTTTCGTTCGCAATCGGACGCTGATATTCGTGATGACATACGTTCACTTCGAGCGGAGAGAGCCGAACGCTGGTACCATCTTCGAAAGGTTTACCCAGTTATACTTGTTTCTGGAGGTGCTGCGGCGGCTCAAGGATAGATCCAGGTCGCTGCTAATCCCGGTGAGCACTCTACTTAAGTACAGAAATAGTCGTCTCATAAATGCTCCTATGCTCATGAACTTGGATGTTACCGCATGAGAGCGACGGGCTGATATCCGATGAACCCTCAAACTATCGTCGTTTTGGCATCTAAATAACACTCGTGTAGCCCAACTCTTCTATAAAGATGCATTCGGTATCGACAGTGACCAAACAGCTCAGGCGTTCGTTAGCAGTGCTCCTTTCCTGTTCTGTGCAGTTTCATGTATACTGTGAGTAAAGTCCCTTCTCCATCGCACTCATAATAACCGCTTCGGCCGTGGTGTTTATCTCTTGTTATTCCGCTGCCAGTCCCAATACCCAGGTTTCATCAGTTTCATCAGTTGCTCAATATGCGTATTTAGGCGCGGATGAAGAACTCTGAGGCAGTCACCACTGAAGAAGCGGTATAGTCTCAATAAATGGAGCCAGAAGCCCCCCGTGAAGTCACTGGAAAGCTCTATGTTCAAGACAAGAGCCTAGACAGTAGCGGCTGGCCTATCCATAGGAGTTGCACGGGGTCTGGCAGTGATAGCAAACCGATTTGGGTGTGGACAAAGCTAAGTTATGTGGAAAGTTTCAACAAAATAATGAACGACACACTAGGACGGAGGAAAACAATCATGGCCACCTGCATGATCACTGTTGTAGCCAGCATTGCACAAATTATCCCAACTAGTTGGCAAGCCTTAGCTGGTGTGCGACTTATTGTAGGTAGGTGAGCTAATCTCCTAAGTCTGAGCAAGCCATTTCTTCTCAACCACAAACAATGGCCATCTGATGCTTGGTCCACTACATCCATTTTATGATATATCCATGCAGTATCAGTAATGTAATTAGTGTTAAACGACTGACGCTCGATAAAGGACTAGGAACTGGTCCGGAATCTGCTACTGCAACAGTCTTTGCTGCAGAATGTTCTCCAGATTTCACTCGCGGTGCGCTTTTAACGCTTTGGCAACTCCTGACTGCACTAGGCATATTTCTTGGGGCTTTAACAGGCCTGCTAGCCCCCGAAGTGAGAGGCGCGAAATTGAACCCTCAATGCGATAAAAATATTACAAGCATCAACGTCAACCTCTTGTCGTGGACTTGTGTCAGTGCCTCCATTCGACATAGTTAGTTTCTTATATACTTACATTTATCTATAATCAGAGTTCTTACTGGCGCCTCATGCTTGCACTGCCTGCAATTATTCCAGCGATTGTCTTCATCTACGCTTGGTTTGTGCCAGAGTCACCACGGTAAGTCATTGAAACTACGTTATACACCCATAAAAACAATACCTCATTGAAGAGAACCCTATAGCTGGTATATGAAGCGCGGCCAGAAGCACTATACATTGGCACAAAATTCAAGGAGTAGACAGGCTGTCTACGAATTGCATATGGAGCGTACCAGGGAATATTATTTCCTTGCTTTCGACGCCCTTAAAAATTTACGAGTCAAGCCAATCCACGCGGCGCGAGGCCTGTTCTACATTCACTGTCTCTTGCGTTGTGAACGGGGCATCCGGGATGATCGCTGGCGTTTAAAGGAGATTTTCTCAGAACGACGAAATGCAAGAGCACTTATTGCATCATTCGTAGTCATGTTCATGCAACAATACTGTGGTGTAAATATTTTGGCAAATGTAAAGTACAGCGTTCCCGATTTCTCTTGAAGTTATGCTTACTGAGGTTAACGTTTAGTATTCAAGTGACTTGTACCTCGAGGCGTTTAACGGCGACAAGAAGGCGGCGGTGATCGCAACGATGGTATTTGGTCTGCTAAACTTCATCTTCGGTCTTCCTGCGCTCAAATATATAGACCGACCCCAATGGGGCCGTCGTTCTCTGCTTATCTACACACTGCCAGTTATGTCCATTTTTCTGCTTATAGCGGCAATTGGATACAAAACCACTGGCCCAATACTTAAACACGCAATTGTCTTGTTTGGAACGTATGGCTTCACAATATTCTATTCTCCAGGCCTCGGTCCCGTCCCTTTTACTCTATCCGCCGAATGCTACCCTCTATACATGAGAGATCTCGGGATGTCGTTCGCAACCGCCATTAATTGGAGCCTCCACTTTGTCGTGGCTATGACTCTCCCACCAATGACAAACAATGGAAATTTTGGAAACATGGGAGCGATGGCTTTCTATGCTTGTATGAACTTCGTAGGGTACTTTCTGGTTTACTTGTAAGTACAAGGCGCAGAACTACTCGAGTACGGAACCTCGTTGTGGATCTGTATGCTAACCTGACGCTTTCAAAACCAAGCTTCGTCCCAGAAACCAAACTCTTGTCATTGGAAGAGTTGGATCGGGTCTTCTCTTTGTCGATGGGAGATTTTGCTCGAGCTGAAATCAGGAATGGGAAGCAATGGATTCGGAGGAATGTATTGCGCAGAAAAGTGTGAACTCCACAAATAATAACTTTCGGCTCTAAGACACGCGTAATTTGGATGCAGGTTAGGTTGGGCAGTTGCGTGTTGAAACTTTCTTTGATGATTTAGTACAAGCATGTATGCAGAAATTTATACACATCAAGTAAAAAGCTAGCCTACATAAAGCTAACACAATATCGAACTGTATATCCAGCCCCATTATGTTATCTAGTTGCAGCCAGTGGTTGAAAAGTAATGGCAACGATTTCTAGCTCGGGGGGCTGCTAGAGCTTAGGAGCAGAGAGGCTAAGTTGAAAGAGTCTCTGATATACCTAGGTTTGCCAGTTCGAAGATATTGATACGTACACTCTTATACCCTTCGTAATTACCTCGTAGCTGTCAAAAGATGTTGCAGGACGAGATTACAGCCACCCAAAAGTCCTCGAAACGGTAATACCATAAGACTAATCATGATAGGAATTCATCTACAACCCTCCTTTCTGAACCTTTCTCCTAGCCATACGGGCAACAAAATCAAACCAGAAGCGTTTGACTGCGGCAGAACTGAGATCATTGTATTTTCAATTGCTAATCGGCCTCATTTTCGCCCTCACCTGCGGGGCGCTATGGACCTACGAGTTCTCTCCTCCTGGCACTAGTGTAACAAGTCCCCCCACCCTAATGAGACAAGCGCGGCAAATTCGCACTTGACGTCAGAAACAAAGTAACCCTCTGAGGGCTCAAACATAAACATGCTCGTCGATCCATACACAACTAACTTGAAGCGCTAGCTTGAGAAAGCTCTGCGCCCTATAGAACTATGCTCTGCCTCTTGCGCCAGCATCAACATCCACCCATGTTCTATCAACACATCCTGATACCGCTGGTATAAACCCTTAGCACCTAGACGTGAACTGTTTAATTCTTTAGACTTCCGGTCCGCAATCTTCGCCGTCGCCAGGGTTAGGGGCGGCGTGTTATCCTATACCGCTATAGCAGACTGAATCTGTAAGAAAGCTGATCTCTTACGTTCGAACAGGCGAAAGGGCACGGCGAGTGACTTACTTGGAGTATAGATCGAGTCCTCAAGCAAAGACTGACTACTTGGAGGCTGTGTTGCGATATCGCGCACACGAAGCCTCGCCTCACCTGAGCAGCTGAAAAAAGGACATTGCAATGTTAACACGCAGCCTTCAGAGCAATTTGGGGCAGTGCAACATAACTGTGAAACATTGCAGCGATATTGCAACAACATTCGAAGCACGGCAATCGAGACCGCAGTTCTAGAGGACAGTGTTCCCAAGCGGTCAGATCGACCACCCGGTTATCTACAGGTTTATAGACCGGTCACCTCTGGGAAAGTCGCCCTTGACATAGACCAACCCGGTTAGTGCTCGCAAGCCTGGATATCTATGGATCTCCAGATGCCTGGCAGGTGGTGCATATTCATGATTATCTGCGGGTGTCTGTAAGGCCTGGGTTTTCCATAGCGATATATTAGCCTGAGAATTTCAGTCAACTACCCATGCCATCTGAAATTATTAGTCTGGCCAGACAAAGATTTGAGGATCTATAGACCTGTCATATCATGATTTGCAAAACCGCCCAGTGATCTCTGTGATGGTGGCCGCTAGAAAGGATGACAGGAACATCTGTCAAAGTGCTTACTGGAAAAGTATGAAGATTCCCACACTAGAAGTAGGTCGGCCTTCACTTTTGCTGGCAACTATAGAAAGTCGATAGTTTCTTTTAGAAAATGGAAGACCTATTGGAAGGATTTGTTGCATTGTCATTCTTATACAATTATTTGAAAAGGAATTATGCCCAAACAAACCTTCCCATAAGAATGGTATAAGAGTTGCAGCCAAAAAAGCCTTTTAGCAGGCTTATCGACCCGTCTGTATGGTACGTATAATTGAAGCTTATCACGAATACGGTCAATCACCACTAGCACCATTATCTCTCGCTATCAACTACTTTTCACCACGGCCACGACTCCGCCTTGTGATAGTGAAATACCATGCGCTCAAAGTGGTGTGTACATGGCGATTGTGGTGACTCGGGTATCGAGTGATGGTTGTGGTGATGGCGAGTGAGTAGTTAATGGTAGTCTAATAATTAGTAGCGGTGGTATATTAATTCTAGGATGCGTAAACCACAAATATGCAAGGAATACGACAAGTGCTCAAACATTTGATCGTTTAGTGCAGAAAGTGGCATGTATAACTTTTCCTAATATCGGTCCATTTTGCTACTTTAAATACTTACTCCTAGTACTGTCTGAAAATATTAGGTGGTACTATGGGTTTAAAAATAATGACGGTCGGTGCTGCCCGAGTGCTCTCGTTCCTAGATTGCTCGCTTGCCAGAGGCGAAAAAAAGCGGCCGGATTTCGAGCGTACGGTCCAAGACAAGCTGAAAATGTTTCAAGATGGTTTAAAGACTGTAAGGACAGACGCAACTGGTCATTAAAATACCCAGTTTTTCCTACGGTACTCTACTTAAGTACTCACAGCAATGTAGCTAGTGTGATGGTTATCGACTATGTGTTATAATCTTCATTTCGCATACTGGTAGATTTCGTTATTGTCACTGCAGCCGCCCGTGATAATAAGGTTGGGTCGATCGCCGGCCCGCACCTCCCTTCACGCACGCGACATTGGCGGGCATAAGGATGCCTGACACTGTCCGATCGTGTTTCAGTAGCCGTGAACGATTCCGTCATGCTAGCCCTGCCTGGGACCCGAGGTTGGCCTGTGGGGGGTTAACATTGAATAAATATTATAGATTACCTGACCAATCAGAAACGATCGCGGACGTACCGGGAAATTGGATTTTATGAAGACGCGTTCCTAGGGACAGTCGGTAGCAGGTATTTATTGTAGGAGTACTCACATACGGATTCTCGAACAACGTGTGTAGCGAAAGCAAGGCTGCTGTGGAGGGGGTAAAATTAGTGAGGTCTAGAGCGAGAATGATGTCGCCCTACCAGCCACTCACAATCATCATCGTCCATCGTCGCCGTTGCAGGTACGTACTGTACATGTCAGTCAGCAACCTGGTTCTTGAACCAAGCGCACAAACATACTTCCTAAGACAGGAATAGTTCTGGCGCACGCAACTTTGCAACCCATCGCATCGTAACTACCGTGTATTTCCTGTTTCGAAGTTCCTTTCTTACTCTCGACCTCAAAAACTCCCCACACACCTCCTTGCTGCATAACCTGCAAGCCACGTATCGACCGCGTGTCCAGCCCATCCGAGGCCACTCCACCATAACTTGCTTAAGAGTCGTCCGTCCCCTTCGCCCTCATCGAAGCTGACCCCCGGCTCGGCGCGGCTGAGAGAAGAGCTGGATATTCGCGATGTCTCAATTCGGGAATTTCCACGTATGAGAGGCCTCTTTTTTTTGTATAGGCGACAAGCGGCGGGATTGCGGCTGACGATCGCTAGGACTTCTGTCGAGACTCGACATTACCTGTCTGCAACGTATGTGAACCCCTGTGCTCGCTGCGCTTGATCGTCATGCATCCGAGGATCTAACGTTGTTCCAGTTATTCATCGAACTTTCCGGGTCACAATACGACGGCGAACTTGATAAGAAATGTATATTGAACGGCTTAACGGTGGGCAACGGTCGGGTACGGAACCTAGGCTCGGTCCTGCTATGCGGCATTGCGGTCCTTGTCACGGGGTTGTTGTACTGGATGTCTGAGAGGAAAAAGGCCGCTGTAGGTCGGAGGTCGGTCTTGCCCGTTGTGTCGCCGGGAGTTGGGCGGGAACTGACGGGCTCGTAGGGAAATGCAAGTGTTCCTGGTCGCATATGCGGTGGTATCGATTGCGGAGATCTTCTCGGTTGGGGGGTTCTTGACGGATCGGAAAATAGTGGTGGTAAGTTTGTCGTGCTATCGTCATCAATTGGCGATAAGGTTTACGGTCTGTGCTGACCTGAAGTTTGTCAGTGGTTTTCCGCGGTACATATTGGCGCTATAGCAGCCACCTTTTGGGTGCTCCTGATCAACGCGATTGTCGGGTATCAATTGATGGATGATGGAACGCCGTTGTCAGTAGGTCTGACAGCGACATCAGCGTTGGCTGTCCTCGTGGCCGTAGCATACGTCGCTATTGATACTGGTGTCAACTACTCGGGCAAATTCAAGACTACCAACACGGCAGAGCTGAAAAACTATGCGCTCTATGTGCTGTACCTCCTCTTCCCCCTGCTATTAGTGGTAGCATACTTCATCTTGGAGTCAGTGCTGGTACTTAGTGTTTTGAAGGAAACAAGACCGCTGGGTGAGAATCTACGCATTCATCCATCCGTAGTGTAACTAACATGCAATAGTTCTCCTCTCGATATCAGGCCTCCTGTTCGTCATCAGTCAAGTCTTTAACTTTGTCATCAGCGTACATCTGTGCAACGCGACCCAGGGCAAGATTGATGGCGCGCTGTTCGAAACATTTTTCGTATTGCTCTCAGTGGTCACATTGTGGTTCTTCTGGAGTAGTATTACTGAGGATGAGTGGCCGGATGATCCATTGCATCCTACACTTATCTCAGAACAAAATTACCCCTAATGATTAATGATAGTTGGGTGGATTTCCCCTTTGTTTCCTTTCCTTTTGTATTTGGTGAGGCATAGCGTAGATATGGCTGGGGAACGGACGGCTTTTCACTCATTCGAAGGCGGTTCTTGGAATGGATACTGTGGGCGGATTGGACGGGTTCGATACCAACATTTCGGCGAAACCTGAGAAGCCCGGACGGCTGGACATGGCCAACAACCACTCATTCACTTCACACATTCGAGGGAGGAAATGATATACGACACAAATAATTATGGAAATCTGGGCGACTTCTTTGAGATGTTTGATGGGTGGGGCTACAACCCGCTTTGTATTTTGCACGTTTGGGCGCTTGTTTATATACCACTTTGCTCTTTTTACTATCTTTTTTTTCTTCGGTGTTTCCAATTTGGAGGGGCTTGGTGTTACTTTTTGACTCTTGTCTATACCGCTGCCTTCCCACGAGCTTTTTTTGTTGATTAATAGGGTGGGCGGATGTAGTTGTACTTTGCTGGCTGTTAGACGCTTCTCGGTTAGTGCCTGATATAATACATAACATATCGAACTAATGGAATGAATGTTGTGCGAAGAAATACCTGAAAGTCAGGCTGCATGATATGGGATGATGGAATTCTGAGCGAGTGATGGATTGTAGAACAGAGCCGTGTAGTTTTTTTGCTCCTTTTAGTGGATATAATACATTCCATCTACATACGCGCCGAAACCGAACGCAAAATAACCCCAGTGATACTCCTATGAAACAAGAAATTCAATCAATAACCATCACATCAGCAGTAGAAGCGCCGTTTTCAACCCCATTAACAGCTGCCACGTCAGACCGCTTCTTCCTCTTCCCCCTCACCGCCTGACTACTCTTCGTCTTCTGTTTCGTCTCCTCCGACAAGCTCTGGCACCCGGGACAATTGTACAGTGTCTCGTGGCAAAACACGTCGCAGTCGACACAAAAGTGCTGCCCGCAATCGGGACAGGTGTAGCGTGAGCTTACACTCGTGTTATGCCCCGTTTTTGCGGGTGCATTGGTAGTTACGGCGCCCTCCTTGGGGGGCACGGGGAAGACCTTGTGGCAGCTGAAGCAGTGCGTGCTCTTTTGTGCTTCGGTCCATGAGACCTCAAGCCAATTGCGCAGCGGGAAGAGGTGGTGGTATGACCGCGCCAGATGCGTCGAAAGGATCAGTGTGAGCCCGCATGCGGGACACTCTGAGGGGAGTGTGCAGACTTTTGTGGAGCAGCGGGAACAGAGATAGCCGCCCTTGTTGGGTATGGAGTGGCAGGCACACAGGGATGCGGTCCGCTCGACGATGCGAGAGGGGAAGCCCATCATTAGCAAGCCGTTGGCTGACATCTTCTGTGAGCGAGTGATGGGCGGTGTGGTCGCCTCGAGAAGCTTCTCGCGGAAATGGACCTCGTTGAGTGCGATGTGGTAACTACTTACGTCGCCGCCATTGGTACGCTTTACGAGCTCTTTACAGATTGAGACTTGTGCAGCCAATCCCACGATCGAGACCCGGATCTTGTCCGGCACTAGTGACCGGATCGTGTCGTGGATATCGCCCGGGTCCGCCGACCATAGTGCGCCGTAGATGATGACCACTTCTCGAGTGCCGTGTGAGGGTGTGTGGAATAGTGCTGCGCGCGCCATCTCGAGCGCGTTTTGGAGAGAGGGTGAGCCCGCGGGGTCATCGAGTCGGAGTTTTTCGATCTGGTCGATGTGGTAGACGGGGTTGCCGGACATGTCTGAAATCCGGAGTGCGAGGCCGTCGCGCATGCCGATCACGCCGAGCTGGGAGATGGGGTTTTGCTCGAAGTATTCGCGGACGAAGTCGCAGGCGTAGCGGATTGAGAGGAGGTAGCGGGTAGGGCGAAGGTCTTTTTCGGTCATGGCGATGGAGAGGTCGAGGATTAGTACTAGGTGTCGGATTATCCCTCGCTGCAGAGGCGTTTCGTCTTTTAGGAGTCTGTGCTGCTGCTGAGCTTGCGAGTAGAGTTATATAGGGCGAGAGAAGTACCGGCGCTTCTTTCCGGCTTCGAGAAGCTCTGCAACGGTTGATTCGATGTCTTCGTCGTCGAGTCCGACGTCCCACGCTCGCTGTACCTCCTCCCATCGCTCCCGCTCTCGTGGCTTGTTTGATTTCTTGCTGCTTTTCCCCCCCCGGCCTTTTTTGGAGACGACGTGAGCGCCGGCTTCGTCGGCGGAAGAGGCAATGTAGTCTGAGTCCGAGTCCGCCATGGCGCTGTGGAGGGGTGGTGGTGAAGGTCGATAGATCTGTGTTATGTTTAGACCATGCAAGATGAGGTTGAAAATAAGCTCGAAGCTATGATCGGCACTTGTCCTATGCATTGATCCCTGTCGCTTGATTAAGCCGAGTGCTAGGCTTCACATTCTTGCTGCGGGTAAATGTCACTACTCGTTACCCTGATGTACCAACTTATCACGTGGAGTGCCCACAAACAGTCACGGCGGCTCGCACCAGCAATTTGCTGCACGATCGAGATTCTAACGAACCATAGCAAATTCACGACGCCCACGACGACACCGCTAATCAACCTCACGACCACCCTCGTACGTTCGCCAGTCCCAATCGAAGCCGCCGCTGATCCTGATTATGACAGATTTAACCTTTTCCAGCACCTCGAAAAACCCACCGACAAAATGGAGAACGAGAAAGGAGAGATCGTCGACCTGTATGCCACCACCACCACTACCATCCGCTCGAAACCTTGCGCAACGGCCCCGCTGACGCTCGAAACTTCATAATAGCTACGTCCCCCGCAAGTGCAGTGCCACCAACCGCATCATCAAGGCCAAAGACCACGCCTCCGTCCAGATATCCGTTGGAAAGGTCGACGAGAATGGTCGCTACACCGGTGACAGCATCAACTACGCTCTCTGCGGCTTCGTCCGCTCCATGGGTGAGGGCGATGACTCACTCAACCGTCTTTGTCAGCGTGACGGTCTGTTGAAGAATGTGTGGAATGCGTCCCGACAGCATTAGAAGGTCGGTTTCCGGTGAGGGATAGGAGGGGAGGGGGAAGATATGCTGACGACAGGGAATGTGAACAGATCTTTTTTTCTCGGTTTCTGGGGTTTCCGGGTGGTCTGATTTTCTGTGTTTCTGTTTGTCATGGGTGTTCAAAAATGGGACTGGCATACGTTCACAAATTTAACAAAATGAATGTGTGAATGACATCGGATCGTGCCAGGAGCTTGGGGGTATTGTGAGCGTGAATTTCCTGGAACAAATGACGAATTGGATATGGGGCTTCGAATGCCAGCACCCTGATATGGTCGACCTCGGAATAGCCGGGTAATAAACCGATCATCCCTTGTCACGAGCCTCCCTTTCTCTATTCTCGATTTCATACCTCAGCGGATTTACCCTCGCCTTCTTTGCCCGCCTTCAGAAGGAATGTAGAGTTGGGAATGTGGTATCTCGAAAGAGAAGCCCGCCCGGTGAATGGAATCCGCAAGATTGACATGTGACTCACTGAAGAGCTGCGTGCGCAGAGTTCATGCGCCGGAGCACAGATACGGGTTGGACATAAATCGCGTTATCATTGTTACGGAATGAATATGTGGTTTCAACTGTAGTTTGAAGCTTTAGCATCTATTATTCTATGGATGTGCTCTAGCCTATCATACACGGTATCAAAATATCATGACCCCCCAACGCTGTTCCCAAGGCATACATACTATCAAAAGTCTGTCTGAACAGGCTTCCCATACCACCCGGCGAGTCCCGCCCCCACTGTATCTCCCCCGTCCCCAAAGAAGCTCGTAATCTTCTGTTCGCCCTCTCCATCGTCATCAGGCCAATCTGCCTCTACGGCCTTTGCTGTCTTCCCTTCCAACATATCTCTCACAGTCCTCCATGAAAACCTTGTCACCCTTCCGTCCCAGCCAAACACTGGATCAATAGTCTGTTTCAACCAATTCTTGGTCTTCTCATCACCCGGATACCCTGATCCCAGCGCAGTTCCATTCGCGCCCTCCGCCTCCGCAAATACCTCAATCACTGCATCGCGCGTGACCTTGGCACACACCGATGCTGCTGAGACAATGGGATAGAGTGAATCTGCCTTCTTCGCCACTGTCACACTCGCACTTGGGAACATCTTTGCTAGCTTCGCTTGGTATGTCTGCGGTGGTCCCACAGTATCAACATAGATTTCCGTGATATTTACGCCCTGTGCCATGACCCCACGAATCAGCTCAGCCGTTGTGTCATGTGCCTGGGCGTTGAGGTTGTATGTACCCGACCCGGCGGCACGCAACATGCCGGCGGAGATGTCGCGGGGTGACATTAGCGTTGCGGACCAGCCCATTGAGTCGTGGAGATCGGTGTCGGGTGTACAGGTTGCTTTTAGCAAGGCAGAGCGCACAGAGGCAGTGAGCTTTTTAGAGTCGTCGAATTTGTGCGTCTTAAGGATGTGCTCGGTGGTCTTGGGAATGTAGGCAACGGCGTAGACCATAGGGCCGAGGACGGGGCCGCGACCGGCTTCATCGACCCCGAGAATGCAGGGGATTGTATTGTCGGCGAGGATTTGTTTGGGGATTGGGGAGTGGTGGGTGTAGGATTCGCTGGAAAAGATCCTTTCAATTGATATGGAGGGCGGAACAAAGGTTTCGGAGATGGGAATATCCTGAGAGTCCGGGACATTCTGAGAGTCAGTCTGTGTATTTTCATCGTCTGCCATAGCGGTTGGTAATGTTAGGGATGTTAGCTTTGAGGTTTCGCGTTGTTTTGGTGTGCCGCGTTGAATAGCTCGGCTTGGCAACATACATCAACATCGAGGCAATTGTTCCCGGACCTCTTGCCTGACCTACCACTGCTGCCCCTCAAGTCTCAACCAACTGTTAATTCCCTTCGCATCGAACGTATTTATTTTGTACCGCCAAATCGTATGATAATGGCTTCGCCGTCACATCAACGACGCGTGCGCGAATCCAATTTTACGAACATTGGTGTCGCCGGACGGTACAAAATCTCTCCAGACTCTGCGCGGCATGTGAATATAGCACTAACTTGTTGCGCGTCAGAAAAACCGGCTTATCCATACAAGATACTGGCCAACGTGATGACGACGGCATGGAGGACTTGGACAATTTCTTCTCTCCCGAGAAGGCTGCTCCACCACCCAGGAACGTGAACGGCAGGGCCAACAGTAGCAATGGAGCCACAAGCCCAGTCGCGGCCGTTTCTAAATTTGAGTCTACGACTATGGAGCATACGGCTACAGAGGCGACTATGCAGATAGCCAGTAGTACGCGGTTTCTACCTCTTCTAATGGCGGAAACCGCAGTTACTGATAGTCTAGTGTAGGTAGCGGCATTGAACCGACGGAAGCGCTTACGGGGCGGAGGCAGTTATCGCTCCCCCCGACAATATCGCGATCTCCAGTGAGATTCACGGTTTCTGGAACCCCCAGACGCGGTTCGTCAATCGGCCCCAAAAGTTCGCCGACGCGCCAGTTCGACTCCTCGCCAATTCGCCCTTCTTCGCCAGCTAGACGTCTTGATTTTGGCCGCAGCCGCAGGTCAAGCAGTGCTCTTCTGGGATCTCCTATACGCAAAACTACACCTAAACCGAATGGAAATGCGCCTGTAGTGGGAACGAAGAAGCCCGAGGCAGCGAGCCTACCGTCTGAGCCAGTATTAGAAGCGCCAAAGGAACCAACCAAGCAGCCAGTCGTTGCACGGAAAAAGCAAATGCTACTTCTGGAGAAGGCAATAGCAGAGGAGGATACGCGGTCTCTACAGGAGGCTGAAGCTCCATCTTCACCGCCGATGTTACCAGTGCCGAAGAAGAAACCGACAAAGCGTGGGCTGTTGTCTGGAAAGTCGGCCGCCTCCAAGACATTCGATTTTGATGACGAAGAGACTGAGGATGAGGCTGAAACGGGTGCGGAGGACACGACAAAGGATACGGTTGACGAGGTAGTCTCGAGAATGTTGGATGATACTATAGAGTTGGATTTGGCATCGACGCAGGAAGACGTGGATATGATTGATGCACAGGAAGTGACTCGAGTCATCGCCGAAGTGGAGGGTATAACACAGATGGATGATACAGGCGAGCCAGAACCCGCACCAACTAAGACCAAGAAGGCAGCTAAACCACACAAAGTCCTTACACCAGAACCTGCGCCTGCACCTGTCGTTCAGAAGAAAGCTGGAAAATCTCGGAAGGCTGCTACACCAGAACCACAATCCGAAGCAGAGGAAGGGGATGAGGATGAACTGGAAGAGTTTGACCCCACCTTGCTCAAGAAACGAAGGAAGCAAGCGCTCATCAAGAAGCCCGCACCAACAAAAGCAAAGAAGGCGGCACCTGAACCCAAATCAACCTCAGCCGACAATGAAAACGATGAGGAAGGGGAAAACGTACAGCCAAAGAAGCGGGCTGGGAAGCAACCCCCAGCCAAAAAGGCCGCCGCAAAGAAGGCCCTAGAAACCGAGTCAGAAACAGAACAAGAAGAGGAAGAAGATGGTTTGGAGTCCAGGGTGCTCAGCAAGCGTGGGGGAAAACAGGTCTCTAAAAAGATCGCGCCTGGCAAGAAATCTGCACCCGCCAAAGGAAAGAAGGCGCAGCAGCCAGAGCCAGAATCCGAGTCTGAAGCCGAACCTGAGCCACAACCAGAGGAGGGGGATGATACGGAAGGCGAGGAAGAGGAATCCGTGCCTGTGCCTAAGAAGCGGGGTGGAAAGCAGGCACCAGCCAAGAAGCCTACCGCAGCTAAGTCAGCTCGAGTTTCCAAAAAGGCTCCAGAACCGGAACCGGAACCGGAGTCGGAGGTAGATGCCGATGAAACAGAGGTAGAAGAGGTAGAAGAGCCGATACAACCCAGGAAACGAGGTGGTAAGCAGACACAACCAGAGAAGGCGAAGCCCAAACAGCCTACGAAACCGGCACGAAAAAATGCAAAGAAAGCAACATCGCCAATACCAGAGGAACCTGCACCGGAGCCTGAGCCTGAGAAGCCGGTAGTGAAGGGTAAAGGTAGAGGAAAGGGCAAAGCTGTAGCTCCCCTTTCCCCGCCCACCAAGAAGAAGTCGGTCAAGACTTCCAAAATCGCTGCCGACGATGATGTTGAAATGGGAGAAGCCTCTGGCACGTCACAAACCAACAAGAAAAGCGTGCCAGCACTACCGAAAGGCCGAGGGAAAAAGGTACCACAGGTCGAGGATGTCACTGAACCAGTGTTGCAAGAAGCAGAAGGCGAGGAAGGAGATGTTGAAGAACCTCCGAAAAAGAAATCTCGTGGAGCGGCGAAGCCAAAGACTACACGTCTAGTAAAGTCAATTGTATCCAGCCAAGCACCGAGATCTGCAACAAAGCGACCCGCCAAGGCACCGAAATCTCGCAAACCCCCGCCGTCACAAGAAGCGGAGCCAGCGGAAGATGTCCAGGAAGACGAAGCCGAAGAGGAAGCACCGCGATCCCGTAAAGGCAAAGCAACCGCAACCAAGAAACCCGCCGCAAAAAAGCCAACCGCCACCGAAAAAGGAAAAGGAAAAGCCCGAGAAGAATCAACGTCACTGTCCGAAGAAATCAAGGGCACCCAACGTGTCATCCTCGAGAAACTGCCAGCGCCACCTCCCCGTGACGAGTCTGTCGATGCTGAAGGAAAGCGCCGCTCCAATAGACGACGCCTGGCGCCACTGCAGTACTGGAAGGGAGAAAAGGTCGAATACCGGATTGAGGCCGAAGGCGAAGAGGCTGCTCCCAGGCCGGAAATGGTAGTTATCCGTGTCGAGAGCGACGAGGACAAGAAGAAGACGAAACGGGCGACCAGAAAACGTACAGGATCCGCCGCTCCTGCCGCTGCCGGTAAGAAACGCAAACGCACTATCTCCAAAGATGAAGCCGATGAAGGCGAGTCGGATCCCGGCGAGCCAGAACCGTGGGAGCAAGGTATTGGCTTGTCTGAAGACGACGTTGGCATTAAGCGAGGTATGATTCGGTCATTCCCGCCTTACGCGGACTCGGAAGGAGAGGATATTCTGGAGGAGTGTCATCTCGCCTACACGAAGGAGCGGATTGTAACCGTTGACGTTGCAAATGGGGCATTCAAGTTCGTAAAGACTTTCACGCAGGATGGGTTTGGAACTGGAATCATCGAGGTACCACCGGGAGGAGGTAAGAGGGTCAAGAATTCGGGCAAGATGACTTTGGTGTTCTATATGTTACTGGGCCGGGCCACGGTCACGATCGGGGATAATAGGTTTAGGGTGGGTAAAGGGGGGCAGTTTATGGTGCCGAGAGGTATTACTCCTTTCTCCCTCTTCACATTACAGATGATTGACAGCATGCAGGTAACCTCTATAGCATCGAAAACGAGTTCGACTCAGACGCAAAGATGTTCTTTGCACAGGGACGGGATATGCAGTCAGAACAGGTGACGGAGGAGGCGGCGGATGATTAGTTAGTTGTGTTAAGGTAGTTTAATGCGTACACTTGCTGAGATATCTTTTGTATTTTTTCGGGATTCAAAATAAGTAACTTGCTATTTTTTTTTGGTTTCTTGTGCTTTGTTATCTTGCTTTTTTTGTTGGGCTCTTGGTGTGGATATATTTGCTTCTAGAGAAAATCTGGAAGCTTCTTTTGCTCATCAGTTTATATATAGACTCCCAATCGAGGCCTGACTTGAAGATGTGGCCCGGAGTAGTTTGAAATGGGACAGAAGGGAGCATGCTGGTCGTGAAGGTATTTGGAAGGGCGAAGCTAACCGTCTATTTATATTGAAGAGCGTAGTTGGGATGTAATTCATCATCTTTGTTCACAACTGCTCGGATACCAAGTACGCACGGTCTATGGTTGTCTTCAGTTATTGCCTTTTGGGTGATTTGCTTTATAGACATTCATGATTTGTCACTTGTCGCATTTTTCTGATTGGCATCATGTAAACAATGCTCTTCTAATCGCCTGGCCCCCCTCTTACCCAGACAGCTCGCTCCGGAAGATGTCTGATACCTGTGGGCTTGGTGCCGGAGGTTTACGACAGTATTCTGAAGCGGCCCGTGGACCTTTCACCGCTGTAAGGCGGAGGATAATACTCCCAAGGAAACTTATGACCGGCTCAAGCATGAGGTAAAAGGTATTTATTGTCATTAGCTATGTTTACCATTAGTGCAGACTCCAACTCTAGTGCAGAATTGTAGCGAAGAATCTACAAGGACACTACAGCAGTAGTCGTTTTTTTGGAGAATCTGGAGAGAAGGATTCTGAAGGAAGCATCTCAAGCAGGAAAACGAAAACAAACTCAGGGAGGAGACCCCGTTGCTTTCGAAGCACTTAAGACCCTATCAAACGAGTTATAAATCGAGGAGTAAGACCATCATGGGCTTGTATCTCGTTTCTTCTGCTAGCCATGTTGGAATACAGGTCAATTGAAACCAATCACCGTAAATCAATGTATGCGAGGCATGAAATTCTCAGACCGCGGTCATTTGGGCTTTCGAGAACACGTCAACGAAACCTATGGGTTCGGGCTTTACCCTAAGCAGTTTTTCGGCCGTCATAACTCGTCAATATCTTCTACCCTGCTACTGCTCAGTGATTATGTCAAGTACACCAGGTTCATTCCGCTTATTCAAAGTATAAGTACACGGAGACTGTGACACATACAAATGCAATAGTACTCCTGCAGAGATATCGATATGGTGTGATCAACCCATGAACGAGACGTGGGCATTTATTGCTCAAAGTCTTGGATAGTGCTATCGGGCCTCTTGCACAACAGCATCGGTGACACTATGACTCTTAACATCAATGCTGTCAGTGAAGCGAATCATCTTTTCTAACAGCTGTCACCTTCTAAGCCATGATTAGATGATTTTCCTGTGTGGCTACACTAGTCCTCAAGGTTCGTCCTGTTAAAATTACAACCCTACCACGCTAGATTTTCGCCTGAATCCAAATGGATTGCCGGCATTCTTGGAACCACCCAAGCTGTCCAACCAAAACATGATAACTTATTATAAATTGACCACTCATTTGATGACAGCGGTAGTAGTGGTGGACTCCTAGCTTCTCATGGAGCAAGGTAGGCCGCATGCATCATATCAAATTCTTATCTCTTGTGCAAGAAATGCAAGACGTTAAGTTAAGACAACTCAAAGAGGGCGAGACTTTTTACTTTAATTGCCCACTGGTTCAAATTGCGGTGGTCACCCCACAAAGGGTAAGTAGTGATAGCTAGTGAGGTCGACACACAGGCAGCCAGTTCTTGACATTAGTACGTAGGGTATGTACCTTTCTTCCTGTCAAGACCACTCCTAAGATGTGGAGGGTGTGTTGCTAAATGGTGCAACAGGAGGATGAATCATACCATACCATCTACCCAAATATGCCAGAACAAAAAAGGCACGATCTAGATAATAGATAATAGTTGATGCGCTTAAGAATTTAGCATTCATCAAGAAGCCTCTGAGGGCATTCTACGCTATCTATGACAGGTCTTAACTTACTAAAATTTAGTAATTACTTCAACGAGAAACATGTCCTACCGATACCCAACTTATCATGTACTGTAGATAACGCTGACTATCATGGGAGAAACGCCCGCGGCCGCTAGAATGTTCATGTCCGGCCGCTCTACAAGGGGGGCTGTAATTAATTGAAGAGTATGGCCGCGAGATAAGGCTACTAAACAGATTCCGAAAACAAACAACGTAGAGTGGGTGGTGAATTTTTGCAGTTCATGGTGATTCCGGTAGCGTAATTTTTTGACCTCTAGCTGCTAAATCGAGGTCCCATTGGTTTAACTTATGGTTTGGTGGCTTGGCCAGAGAGTCTCAAATTTCCTTACTCTACACCGTGGTTGACGTACGGCATGAAAACCTGGAGTTTAGTCAGGTGGGACCAGAACCACTCAATGCCCGCCCGCTGCCGCCCATATTCCCCGCCGGGCCGAATCCCGCAAACTCATACACATTATATTAAAAGAATTTCCCTAGGACTTTGGCCAGGTTCCGGCTTCTTTGTTCGCAAGCATCATCCTATGAAGGAAATATAGGAAATCTGTGGGGTGCCAGGGTGAGTAATATTGTTTTCACGATGTGCATTGAGTAAGTTTCGGCACCGCACGAAGCATGATTCCGATCATTTGAGATATCACCATTATCTAAAGAAAGTTATATTAGCAAGTCAACTTACGTTTGCACACCCCAACATACCCGGTTGTACACAAAGTGGCACAATTGGCATGGGCATGATATAGCATTGCATCTCAAATTAGAATCATGTCCGGTCATTCGAAGACTCCAGACCTATCCTGGTTCACAGAATTCTCAAGCGGTCAGATCGACCGACTGGTTATAGATTTTGGAGGCCGCTTATGGCTAAGGTGGTTGGTGAAGGTATAATCTGAAGAGCTGGCTACGACAGTCATCTGAAGATATCTGCCTTGGCATGTTTATCTGCCAATGACTAGGCGTTATCTAAAGTTATCTCCAAGATAGTGCGTAGATCTGTAAGAGTCCAAGAAATACCTGCTTGAGTACTAGTTAGTTAACCTATTTGTTAAATTTAAGGCTCCACACGTCCAATATTTAAGCCCACAGTTTCTCACCCATTTTCACAAGATATTCTGCCCCCTACAAAGACATCAATCAATGGGTTCGTGGCCAACAATTTACCAGAGGACACGGTCATCGGTTTTTGGTCTTCTTTGTTTGTACTTTGTGTGATTTCTTGCTAACGACCTGAGTCACGACTTCCATCCATTTATCAGATCGGTCAGATGAGCCTTGAAAATCTGTCTTTTGCATAGATTTGCCAGTACTGCAGAAAGCTGGAGTCGATTAGATGGAGAGAGTAAATCCGACTGATCGATCGATATCGCGACTGCCTGAGAACAAGTGCGCATGCGCTAGCTAGCTAGCTGAGAAACGCTTACTCGGTCTTTTTGACGGAAACACGATTTGACTGGTTCAACTGCGCCGCCATATTTGCTTGAACTCTGTCATATCACATCAAGAAAACAATACCGCGATTCAATTGGATATGTGGAGCTTAATTTTCAAAATGGTTTAACAAACGGCAACATCCGAATCTCACGTGAGGCACAGCTACAACGACCATATGCCCAGCATAAATACAACATAACAGACTCCCCCAAGTAAAGCGAAAACCACAATGGACATCCTTTCCCTCGTCTTACGCCCCATCGTATCCCTCGTCCAGATAGCAAGCTCAGGTCCCTCTCGTTCCGACGCTCCCGCCTCTCCATTTCAGGCTCTCCACCTCCTCTCTCGCATCCTACCCAGAGAGATATGTTTCTCGATCCTAGACTACGCCGAGCTCTGGACAAAAACTTCCGTTTCCCGTGCCGATAGTTGCTCGGTGAGGGAACACACTCCACGGGAGGTTTACGTTTCGCTCCCCATCCCGAACCGTAATAAGTTAAGGACGATTATATTCAAAACCCGGTCTCATGATCAAGGTAGCTAGTCCATCCACCATCCGATAACAGGGGATGCTGCTTAACTGGAGATGACAGGATGGAGCAGTGACAACTCAATCTACCATGGCACGTATGAAGCGTCCTGGACTTGGTTTGAAGCTGGGATCTGTACGCCCGATGGTGTAGAGAGGAATGTTACACCGTGCTTAATCCAGGTCAATGTTCATGCTGAAGAAACAGCTAAAGACCACGAAATTGTGTGGGATGTGGGAGAGAAGGACCTCAAGATTAAGGAATGGTTGGATGAGCTGCGGTCTGGCGATGTGGTTGCGGTTTATCCGATGGCGAGGTTTCCGGGGTGGAGGAATAATGTTTTGTCAGTAGCGGTTGAGGTTTATTACACGCTATAAGAGTTCATGCATAATCACTCAGGCGTGTAAGTGCCAGGGTCTGATCAAGAGGTCAGGGAGCCGACTACGCGGGGTGTTTCTGTGTTCGGGGTATTATTGGAGGCACCTATGAAAATATCTCAACATGTACATCTCTTCTCTCTTCTGGCCCATTGCGCTTTTACTACAGTTCCACCATGCTGCCATAACCAGTTTGGCAACCATAACCTCCTCCCTTAAACCACACCCAAAGCTTCTCCCATTTTCACTTTCTGCCCGCGTTTTACACAAAACCTAAATCCACCTTGTCCTGGCGGCCCATTGGGGTCACTCGCCGGGGCTTCGAATACCAGCACCACAGTACTGCCCAAATTAAACCCACCAATCTCTCCTCCCTTTGTAATCGGGTAGCCCCCTAGAAGCGCAGAGGCACCCTTGTACGTTGCTTCCACAAAACCTCCCTTCTCGGATGCCTTCGTTGCATCATGCGTCAGACTATTAGTTCTAAGTTCCCGATCAAAGTGTATCTTGATGCTGCCAACGTTTGTAGCACCAACCGGAGTCATGGAAAACATTCCGTATCTCCACCTTCCAAGCAAAACTACGCGCTCGTTAAGTATAAACAGATCTTTCAGCCTTGACTGCAGCCATGGAGAAACGGAGTACAGTTCTCCCGCGAAGTGACGGCGCCGCTCCACTACCCATGAGACAGGAGAGTGAAAACGATGGTAGTCGCCTGGCGCTAAGTATATAACACAGAAAAAGAGACGCTTTTGAGGGGTGGCGGTAAACCAGCTTGATGCGGTGGCGCGGGCGACCTCAGTGCCAACTTCTAGAGTGTCGGAGGCAGAGGCGGGGACGGACACGTCACTGCCGTTGTTTGGCTGTGTAGAGGAGGAGGAGGATCCCGAAAGGAGTGAAGGGAGAGTATAGGAGATCCCATTGACATTGGCGAACTCTTCATCAGAGGTGTAGACAGCGGCATTTTGATCTGAGTCGCCACCTTTACCGTAACGTGCAGTAGTCTGCCCTGGCTCCACTCCTTTGCCTTCGAGCTTCTTTTTTACGAGGGTAGCGGCATTAGGACTGGTGCCTTCGCTGTGAACCGGCTCGCCTTGGGTTCCAAGGAGAGCATCGAGAGAGTAGGCCATTCCCTTTACCTGTTCCACCTCTCCACCTGAGCGAACTTCACCGAATTGGAGAACTTTTCCGTCGGCGGGAGATACGACGGTATTGGGCCGCGGATCAATGGGTCGACATCCGGGCTTCAGTTGGCGGTAGAAGAACTCGGCAAGGTTTCTATAGTGGTCTAGAGGTTCGGCAACTTCGTCGAGATTGACACCAAAGATGTATGAGTAAAGCTTAAAACCCGGCGCTCGAAGGATTCGGGGAAGTGGGATTTCGTTGAAACGGCCCCAGTAGTAGGATAAAGCTTTGAAGGGAAGAGTGGAGAGGATTTGCACCTCCCTAGATCGCTGTTGGTATCAGCTGGAAGACATATATAACTGGGGATACCCTACCATGATCCCATAGGCCGTATCTGCTTCTCGTGCTCGGGACGTTCACCAACGCCTTCGTGGCGCGAAGAGTTCTTCCGTATCTGCGTAAAGCCGACGACACCAATACCCACACCAAAGGGTATGGCGTACCATTCTATTTTCGTGTTTTTGAGGGCTTCTCGGAGTTTGTTGAAAAAGGACCTTTGGTGGTGCTTCTGCTGTTGACTGTGGAACTGAAGGTGCAGTGGTGGAAGCTGCTGTCTTGATCGTTGGGAGATTCGTAGAAGTGGATGGGGTGTGTATAAAGACCGTCGACACACTGCCCTCCAGGCTGGTGTGGGGAAAGGCATCGTAAAATGGGCAATTCGTCGAACTTTTCGACAAGGTCTTTCATTCTCGAAAGTGACCGGGAACCAATGACGTCGAGTTGTTTCTGATGAGAATCTAAGATAATCTTATCTGACTGTTACTATCTGTCATCAATATTATCTAGATGATCTTATCTGATGTTAATTTTACAGGGATTACCAGAACCCCAGTCTCGATTTGAATCCCAAGCAACACGAACACCACACCTCAGCACCAACTACCTCATTCATCACCTTCCAAGTTACGACATATTACCAGCCTCCAGCCGCCCGCCCTCCACCCTCTGATCTCCGAACTTCTCCCTTCCTCTAGAACCCGCGCGCCAGAGCGCCAAATCTACCAACTATGTCGGGCGGTTCGAATATGTTCCTCTACTCGCTGTCCATCCTCCAGCCTTCGTCCATCACTCAAGCGATTCTCGGAGCGTTTAGTGGCAAGAAACAGCAAGAGATTGTTGTAGCCCAAGGTTCTCGACTGTCGCTTCTTCGCCCGGATGCCACGCAGGGGAAAGTTCATGAAGTGCTTACGCACGATATGTTCGGCATCATTCGGTGCATGGCGGCCTTTAGGTTGGCTGGAAGCTCAAAAGGTATGTCATCCCTACGTTACCACATTTCCCTCACCACGTCAGTTTAGTGATTTTTGCAAGTGGTTTAAGGTCAGCCCGATTCGTGTTCGCCCGATTTTCGGGACAAGGGAGATCACAATTGCTGCGAAAAAACTGTGCTGACAATATGGCCGGCCGGCTAATCTCTAGACTATATCATCATCGGCTCCGATTCGGGTCGCATCACAATTCTAGAATACCAGCCCCAAGTAAACAAGTTCAATCGCCTACATCTTGAGACATTTGGAAAATCTGGCGTTCGGCGCGTCATCCCCGGCCAATATCTCGCCTGCGATCCTAAGGGTAGAGCATGTCTCATCGCGTCGGTGGAGAAGAACAAGCTTGTCTACGTGCTGAATCGCAATGCACAAGCGGAACTTACGATCTCAAGTCCTTTGGAGGCTCATAAGCCCCATTGCTTGGTCTTTGCATTGACGGCGCTGGATGTGGGTTACGAGAATCCAGTATTTGCGGCGCTTGAGGTGGACTATGGCGAATCTGATCAGGACCCAACGGGAATTGCGTATGAGGATATTGAGAAGATGTTGGTGTACTACGAGCTTGATTTGGGACTCAACCATGTTGTGCGAAAGTGGGCAGATCCGGTGGATAGGAGCGCCAATATGCTCTTTCAGGTTCCTGGTGGAGCTGATGGACCTTCGGGAGTGCTGGTGTGTGCGGAGGATTGCATTTACTACCGGCATGTGGGTAGACTGGCGTCCAGAGTGCCAATTCCGAGGAGGAGAGGTGCTACGGAGGATCCCAACAGGAAACGAACCATTGTCTCAGGAGTGATGCACAAGATGAGGGGTGCCTTTTTCTTTCTCCTGCAGTCGGAGGATGGAGATCTGTTTAAAGTTACGCTGGACTACAACGACGATGTGGGAGTCTCGAGGATCAGGATTAAATATTTTGACACAGTACCTGTTGCAAGCAGCTTATGCATCTTGAAGAGCGGTTTTTTGTTTGTGGCATCGGAGACGGGAAATCAGTAAGTATTCTCTTTTCCCCCAAGTGTAGTAGGGTAGAATTTTGTTAACCATGCGCAGTAACTTTTATCAGTTCGAGAAGCTGGGCGATGATGATGAAGAGACAGAGTTCAACAGCGAAGATTTCTCACCCGACCCTACAGATCCATACCAGCCTATATACTTCCAAACCCGAGCACCAGAAAATCTATCACTAGTGGAATCCATGCACAGCATGAATCCATTGATCGATTGCAAAGTTGCAAACTTGACGGATGAGGACGCGCCCCAGATATACACCATTTGCGGTAGCGGAGCACGATCGACTTTCCGGATCCTAAAGCACGGTCTAGAAACGACTGAAATTGTGTCGTCGGAATTGCCAGGTGTTCCAAGTGCCGTCTGGACCACGAAACTCACCAGCGGAGATGAATTCGATGCTTATATCATTCTTTCATTTAACAACGGAACGCTTGTACTGAGCATTGGAGAAACGGTGGAGGAGGTTACAGATACCGGTTTCCTATCTTCAGCCCCAACCCTTGCGGTACAGCAGCTGGGTGACGATGCACTGCTCCAGGTTCATCCAAAAGGTATTCGACACATCCGTTCAGATCGACGAGTCAATGAATGGCCCGCTCCTCAGCACAGATCCATTGTTGCTGCTACGACAAACTCTCGTCAAGTTGTGGTGGCGCTTTCTAGTGGTGAAATTGTATACTTTGAGATGGACTCGGATGGTCAGCTAGCAGAGTATGAGGAGAAAAAGGAGATGACCGGAACCGTGACATGTCTATCGCTCGGCGAAGTGCCAGAAGGAAGGCTACGTTCATCGTTTTTAGCCGTAGGTTGCGATGACTCGACTGTCCGTATTCTTTCACTAGACCCCGATTCTACACTGGAGTCGAAATCAGTGCAAGCGTTGACATCTGCGCCTTCAGCGCTGTGTATTATGTCGATGCCAGACTCTGCTTCTGAGATTTCAACGACTTCCACCTTGTACCTCCATATTGGATTGTATAGTGGAGTGTACCTCAGAACTGTGCTGGACACGGTGACAGGAGAACTCACAGACACACGCACTCGATTCTTAGGGCCAAAGCCGGTGAAGATCTCACCAGTCATTGTGCAAGGACAGCCAGCAGTATTAGCCTTGAGCTCGCGCCCATGGCTAGGCTATAACGACAGTAGAGGCCAATACATGCTTACACCCCTGACCTATCCAGCACTGGAATGGGGTTGGACCTTCAGCAGCGAGCAGTGTCCGGAGGGTATGGTCGGAATCCAGGGCCAGAACCTCCGAATTTTTGCAGTCGAGAGGCTCACCGAAAACCTTCAGCAAGAAACCATATCACTCTCCTACACCCCCCGCAAATTCATTAAACATCCAGAACGCCCATACTTCTACACTGCTGAAGCAGATCCTAACACGCTCTCCGTTGCCACTAAAGCTAGTCTAATTGAGAATGATACTAGCGCCCAGAACGGGGCATCTCGAGAACTTCCCGCCGAGGACTTTGGCTACTCTCGCGGTGAGGGACACTGGGCTTCCTGTATCTCTGTGGTCGATCCACTAGGGAAAGAAGTCACCCAAAAAATCGAAATGTCAGAAAACGAAGCTGCCTTCAGCATTGCCATTGTCTCTTTCACATCTCAAGATGACCAATCCTTTCTTGTGGTCGGCACGGGAAAGAACACAGAGCTTTCTCCGCGCAAGAGTCAGTGCGGATATATTCACATCTACCGTTTCCTGGACGATGGAAAGGGTCTCGAATTCGTACACAAGACAAAAACTGATGAACCACCCCTCGCACTTTTGGGATTTCAGGGTCGTCTTCTCGCCGGTGCTGGACAATTTCTGAAGATCTACGACTTAGGAATGCGGCAGCTTCTACGGAAAGCTCAAGCTGAAGTCGCGGCTAACTTGATTGTCGGCCTGCAAACCCAAGGATCGAGAATCATCATTTCCGATGTGCAGGAATCGGTTACTTATGCTGTGTATAAGTATCAAGACAACAAGATCATTCCCTTTGCAGATGACATGATCCCGCGCTGGACCACCGCTACTACGATGCTGGATTATGAGACAGTCGCTGGAGGCGATAAGTTTGGTAACTTCTGGATTGTGCGCTGTCCTAAAAAGGCGTCCGAAGAATCCGACGAAGATCCTGCCGGTGGTCATTTGCTTCACGAGCGCTCTTATCTCCAGGGAACTCCGAACCGTCTTGAACTCATGGCACACTTTTTTACGCAAGATATCCCCACTTCCGTTCAGAGAGCCCAACTAGTTGCCGGCGGTCGCGAAGCAATTGTATGGACCGGTCTCCAAGGCACGATTGGGTTGATGGTGCCGTTTGTTTCGAGAGAGGATGTGGATTTCTTTCAGACGCTAGAGCAACACATGCGGACTGATGATGCACCGCTTTGTGGGAGGGACCATTTGATCTACAGAGGGTACTATGTTCCAGTGAAAGGGGTTGTAGATGGGGATCTTTGTGAGAGGTTTCCATTGCTGCCAAGGGATCGAAAGCAAATGATTGCCGGAGAGTTAGATAGGAGTGTGAGAGATGTTGAAAGGAAAATTGCTGTAGGTTCATCCGTCCCTTGCTGGTATTGAAAGGAGATGCTAATTGCACACACAGGACATGAGGAGTCGGGTTGCATACTAAATGTAGAACAAGGATGGTGAGTGGAAGAGTCGGAGAGGAAGGAGTTTTGTTGAATGTAATGCCTGTATACGGGGATGAGAAGCGTTGTATGATGTACGATAATACCAAAAGACATACTATCCGGCTTTTTTGGGCACAGGAAGAGAAACCTGTACATAACGAGTACACGACTTTAGAATGCGAATTTGCGAATTAATGGGGAATCGAGGCTTCACAAATTTTCACCCAGGAGAAGTGGAAATCCCAAGAAGTTCGTTGATATCAAGTCGATATGAACTGTACAGACAAAGACCCACCCACCAACGTGTAACCACGTCGCCGAAACCCTCTATATGACGCAAAGCGAGCGTCCAGATGCATACACCGAATGTGGAAATATGGGAGAAATTACAATCAAAGAAATAGAGGCCCAGTATAAAGGCGAAAACTGTAGTTGATGAAGCGAAAGAATAAAAAGGCCTTCCCCCATGCAAGACATTGTCACCACCCCCATAGCCAAAGAAGAATCAAAACCCCATCAAAACACCCAACGCCAGTCCATTCATACCAACAAACTACCATCCTTTTTGAATCCTCTTATTCGCATCGATCACAACCGGATATTGACATCCACACACGGCAGCCTCCATTCCCTTCTTCCCACCGCAGCACGAAGCCAGTTCAGCCCGATCCCCGTCCATGTCACTGCGGACCCCGTGTACAGGCGCGGCTCAAACCAGTGCCCGTTGTTGCTGTCAAGGAAACACCGGTCTGACCAGTAGCAACTCGACGAGAAGAGCGTGAGCATTATCAGAGAGCAGTAGACACTATCCACATCAGCGCTAGTGAAGAGTAGCTGCAGATGGTGCTGGGTTACCATGGCCGGTGGAATAAGTACGTCGAGATTAAAAAGAGGATTATGAACGCCGGCGAGGCGGAGGTAGGGATGAAGAGCAGCGGAAGCCAGCTGGTACACATTGCCACTGGTTAGTCGTTGATTTTTGGGAGTTGAAGGATAAGGAGGTCAATAGTGATAACAAAGAAAACGTGCGATAAGGTTCGTTCACACACTTTTCGACTCACCTGCGGAGACAGAACATTGCGATGATATCGATGCGGCTGCAAAAGAAGAGAAAAAATTTAAGTTGTAAAGCAACAACGTAACCCCGTTTAACTGTTGCGATGATATCTAAGAATGCTATGTCGCCGTTGTCGTCGTCGTCGGTGCACGGAAAAATAATAAAAAAAAGGAGGCGCCAGACGTCGATGCTCAGTCGTGGGGCTGCCGATGATGCTGATGGAAGTTGATGCCGCCTGCTAAAATATGGGCCCGAACTAAGCTAGCTCGTCGCTTGTTTCGGCACGTGCCGTATGTATCTGCGATGGATGATGATGGTGATGGCTGATGGCTGATGGGAACGGGAATAGTCGTGGTGAAGGGATTCACTGTACCCTATGCATACGGAACATCATCATGGCCTGTTTTTGGAGGACGAGCAGCAGGCGATTGAGAACACGGTTACGGGCAACTGGAGGAGCTGTCGTCGCTGGTGGGCCGGTGCATTGCCGAAGGGTATCAGTGCTGCTGTGTTTACTGCTATCCTCATCCTCTGCCCCGCCTCCTCGGCAGTGTTTATTTCCATAAAAACAAACCTCAAATCATCAAATCATGATCTGTCCGTCGTCCAAAACCAATCAAAAACACGGTGATGAGTGAGAATTGGTGTCCTGCACGTCACGAATGCCTAATCGTTTATCCTATAGCCTCCACCACCACCACCCTTGGTATTCGCCCTCGTAAATCCAACGAATAATGTGGGCGCTCTTGAGTGTGGTTGAGCACTGTGTACAGTACATTGCGTTGTTTTGATTTCGGCGTCGAGCAGGGGTCAAACAACGAGTTCGCGGGTTGAAGCAGAAGAATTATCTCCCTCAAAATAAATCATAAATAGTGACAGATGGCATCGAGGCTGAGGCATCTCGAGCATTGAGATCTTCCTGCTCTCAAGTGCCGATACTACTTACGTGCTCCGCTTCGAGTATCTAGCGGTGATGGTGTCAGTACCGTGTCAGGACTTTCCCGGTCCAGGAAGTGCGCGCCGAGAACGGTTTACACAGCTCGCCCTTCCCCGTCCACACTCCTTGCACTTCGCAACAACTCATCAATCCAATCTCCAACTCTCCACCTTTCGTCAACACTAACTCTATCGCCATCATCATCCTCTTCCTTCTCCATCGTATTATCTCTGCCTTGCTTCTGAAGCTTTCCACTTCTACCCCCTGTCGCTGCTCATCGCAAAAATTTGTTGCTGAAGCTGCCCTACATCCTTAGTAGACCTTTGGTTGTGACCGAAAATTTTGCTTCTGCAATTTCCTAGCTATCCACAGAAATGTCGGATCCTGGATTTGAGGACTTATTGGCGAATCTTCGTCGGCAGCATACAATGAGCCCTCAGCAGCAGCAACAGCCGCCGCAACAGCAACAACAACAACAGCACCAACAGCAGCAACAGCAGCAGCAGGCATCTCCCCTTTCGCATATGTATGCCCACCCTTCATCACCTATGGAATCCGTTCAGCAACCGCCATTTCACCCTTTCCCTCGTCCGCAACAGTTCCATTCCGAGTCTCCCGTTTACTCTCCGCTGCATCCACCCCAGAATCCTGCGCCTGGGTTTGCGCCTGTTTCCGAGAATTCCTTTCCTGGGTTTCAGCAGCCGCTACCCCAACCTCAGACGCAAGCTCCAGAGACAACAAAGCAAACATTCGCGACGAATCATTTGCCTCCCTTCCCGACTACGTCGCAACCGCCTTACAATTTGCCTATGTCTCCATCAACAAGCAGCATCGGCGAGAATAGAACGGCTAGCCTTCTGTCGCTTTTGAAATTTTCTCAACCTGTGCCGCAAACTGGGCCCCCATCCTCGGAACAGGTGCTGCCGCCGCCACAGAGTGCTCCAACACCTCCAAGGCCCGCCATCAATTCACCTCCCCCCGCCTCACTTCCGCAGCAACAACCGCCGCACGCTAGGTCTATCTCGGCTTCTGATATTGTGGCGTCGTTTCTCCCGCGCCCGACGGGTCCCGCAGATGCTAGTAAGGAGAACGTAGCCTCATCAGCAAGTAGTAGCCCTGTTCACCAACGCACGCCTGCCCAGCATAGTCCTGTACTACAGCGTAGTGCAACTGCGGAATCTACTCCTCAGAATAAGAGTGCCATCAATACACAGGATTTGATGTTTCAGCTTTTAACTCGTACCAAGCCGATACAAACGGAGCAAACGCCTGCTGTCGCGCCACAAATTCAAGAAGCAACACCAACTACCGAGCAGCGCGGCTCGCCTTCATCCCTAAGACAAACTCCGTCCGTATCTTCCATGCCGCCTCCTCCTCCAATTCATTCGGGCGAGGCACCACAAGCTTCGCCATCTGTTACCGCAGACACCTCGGCTCCGACCCAGACACCAAGTAAGGGCGTTTTCACTTACGTAAATCCATTCGAGCAGCTTACTGCTACCAATCCACGGAATAAAGCTCCCAAGACTGCAACGCCAGGTCCTGGTGCAGGAAGACGAAGTGGATTGGGTTTGAACGAGATGAAAGCAGAGAGTGTTCCTTTGCCTGGATCAACACCGGTTTCGCCAGCACCACCTGCACCAGTCGAGGCCGAGGCTGCGAAAGAAACTGCTACATTGGGCCAAGTAAAGGAGAAAGAACAATTTTTGATGGAACAACTGGGCCAGTATGCAGAAGAGTATACCTCAAAGCCGGCATCAGAAGAGCCCGCTGTCGAATTTGAGCCGCAGCCCGAACCCTCTTCGGAGATTCCTGAGGAGGTTGTGGAGGAGATCGTTCCTGAGGTGGAGGAGCCTGCTATCAACGGTTCTTCGCCTGTGCCAGAGGTCACGAGACAGGAGTCCAGGGAGGAGGAGGAAGACGGATATGAGTCCGCGCCTGAGACTCAGCCTATCGAAGTTTATAACTTCCCGATGAAACCCTTTTCGTCCATCACAATTATACCATCGACTATCAAGCGGCCCAAATATCCGAGTTCCAAGATTTCGGATGTTGCTCGTATGACTCGTACCTTCGATCAGCTCGACAGAAATCTGATTGCTGCAACTCATAACTTTATCGCCTACTCTCTTAGTAAGAGCAATGGACGTGGTGGCATTAGAATCATTAGGCAATATGATGGGAAAGACAGAGTTCTTATGAAGGATAGCACTGATAGGACCTTCAACGTTACAATTGGAAAGGGTGAGCGAGTGCTAGGCACTGGAGTTTCTGGCGCAGTTGTTTGGGTAGACCTCATTGATGACTTTGAAAACGACAACTGGGGTAGCATGTTTGTGTTCCCCCCTAGCGAGGAGCAAGGCCAGAGCAACGGTGTGCTCAAGTCGCGGGCACGAAAGACTTCGCGACAGGGTGATGCATTTGCTATCGGAAGGGGCAAGACTATCAGCATCATCCACGCCCCTACCGCTAGGGCATATGCCGAAAGTCGTAAGGGTAATGTGGTAGTCTCGAAGAAATATCTTGCTGACCATGCCCGCACGATCGACACCGGAAAGGCCTCTAAGGATTTTGCATTCTCTGATGACGACTCAGTTATCATTTCTATCGATAAGGCAGGGAAGTTGAAGCTTTGGGATGTCCAAGAGTTGCTTGACTTTTCTGGGAATGACGCCTACGACGTTGTACAGAAAACGTTTCCTCCTCAGCAACCAATGGTGCTTTCCACCCCCTCGTTGGTGTTCTCGGCTGTTGCCGTCGGCGAGTCATACCGTGCGACATCCGTCATGTTCTTGGACAAATTCAGGCCATACCTGAAATGCCTGGCATTGAGATATGTCATTGTTGGAATGAAGCAGAACCATACTCTTCAATTGTGGGATCTTGCACTTGGAAGACCCGTACAAGAAATCAATTTCCCTCAGGAGAGCGACACTGATGCTCTCTGCTCCGTCTTGTATCATCCCTTGTCCGGCATTATCATCGTCGGCAACCCAACCAGGAATTCGATCTACTTCATCCATTTGTCTGCGCCCAAGTACAACCTCCCCAACCTCTCCCAGGCCCAGTACATCAAGGGCCTGGCCACTAAAGATCCCACCATTCCAAAGCCTGATGCAACTGCAATTCTCAGCGGACTGCGCGAGTATTCGTTTGCCTCAAAGGGTCAGTTGATGAGTCTTGACATCCTCGACTGCGAGAGCGATCCCCAAGAAGATAATCCTGTGCTGTTCGAACTCTATGTTGCGCATAGCAAGGGAATGACGACCTTAAGCGTTTACAAGGAGGATTTGGGTTGGGAGGCCGATAACAGGGTTAAAAACGCTGTCGATGCCGTTGCTAAGGGTGTTTGCACCTTGTCAAGCATGCCTCCTCCACCTCCACCGGACAAGGAGCGAGACGACAAGAGCGAGACTACTGAGGCCTCCAGTCAAGGTCTCAAGCCTAAGTCGGAGATGAGTAAGTCACGAAGTGTCAGCCCAGCTGCAAGGGCACCAGAGGAAAGTGTTGCAGTAGAGAAGTACGGCATTAATGGTGCGAGCAAGAAGAAGAAGAAAGACAAGGCAAGCGCGACTGCGTCCACGACAACAGCGTCTGGTACTGACGAGCCTAAGGTGGAGAAGACAACTACCATTGCAAAAGCCGATCCTTCCTCTTCTCAAGGTGCATCGGAGTTGAGCATTCCTGACGGGTTCCTTGATCGTGAGGTTAAGCGGATCGAACAGACTGTGTCTACTGAGTTTACTAAAGTTATTGGCAGAGAGCTCGAACAGTTGTGTAAGTTTAACCTTGACCATTCGGGTTGTGCTATAATATTAATTTGAAATCAGACCGCCGGTTCGATGAAGATAGGAGAGTTCAGCAAGCTGCCGGTGACGCCAAGCAGGATGCTGTCTTGCGCCTTCTCTCCAGTACTCTTACGGACAATGTTGAACAAGTCATCTCACGTATTGTCATGAGCAACATTCAGGGGCAGGTCGTACCTGCAATTGCAGATGTTACTTCTTCTTCCGTTTCCAGAGTTCTTAGCGAGACTCTTAACAGAACACTCTCTGCTTCGATCCCTCATGAGCTTCGTTCGATTATCCCCGAGGCTGTTAACAGGACTCTGTCGCAGCCAGAGTTGATGAGCAGAATCTCCGACTCATTGGTAAACCCTCTTACGCAGGCTGTGGAGCGGGAGTTCTCTCATACTCTTCATACTACTGTCATTCCGGCATTTCAGAAGTTAGCCGTCGAAACTGCCCAAAAGACCGTCATTGAAGTTGAACGCAAGCATAACGACACCATCGCTGCGCTTGAGCGGATGCGCATGGAAGATTCCAGGAAGATCGACCAGCTTATGGCAACTGTCAAGCAAATGTCGGAAACCATGAATAGTATGGCCAAGAGCCAAGCCGACTTTCAGGATCAGGTTCGACAAGCACAAGCAGAATATTATGAACACGGCTCGCAGCAGCCGCAACAGCAACAACAATCCCAAGTCATTGAGCCGGAAAAGACTCCTGAGCAGTTGGAGGCAGAGGAAATCGAGGAGCTTCTGAGGAGTGGGAAGTACGAAGACGGAACCATTAAGGTATGTTTTACATTATAGAAATGTTGTTTTGAGGGTGGCTGCTGACCTATTTGAATAGTGGTTGCAATCAAAGGAACGACAGGCAGAGCTCTTCGACGAGGTTATGGTCAGATACAGATACGATTTCTTGCCTAACCTCAGCCAGCTTGTCCTTCTCTCTGTGTCTGCTGCTGTTAGTGTCAAGTTTGATCATAAGGTGATGGAGCGACTCAGCTGGCTCGAAGGCGTGTTGGCCGTTCTCGATCCTATGGTGAGCCTCCGTTACAACTAATCAGGGAGTCAGCTTTAGCTAATAGATTTCAGGATCCCGAGATTCATGAAATCTGCAACAGGATCATGGTTGTGGTTGTTCAGAGGCTGGAACAACTGTACATGAGCATCGCTGAGAGTAACGCTCAGGACTCCATCCTGAGGAAGATCCCCTCCATTGCAAGAAGGGCAAGAGAACTCAGCTCTCAGTCACATCATGGTCGTTAACTGGATGACATTTCATAGTCTGTTAGACAACTTTTTATCGAGCATTAAAAAGCCGTCTAACGGACTAATTGCTGCTGCATGTTGTATTGATAAATTTCACTCTTGCTCGTTTGTGTGGTTTGTTTGAAAGATTTGGATGCTGTTTTTCTTACCTTCGATGGTGGTTGAAAAGGAGTCTTTTCTTGGGTTCTTGTCTACGTTTGAAGAGAGGATATGTCCCTGTTGGAAACGAGTTTTCTTTTCTCTTCCTTTTCTTCGTTTTTTAACGTCTTGGTCTCATTCTGCTTGGTCCCGAGAGTAGGCTTTCGGTTTGTTTGGTTTTCTGTATACATATCATTGCTTGTCTTGCGGTTTCATGGTTTCCTTTTTTTTTTGTGTGATGATGGAAATGGGGAGGAGATTCCATGTAATGAATTTGGTCTGGCTAAAAGTTGAGTTATCCGATTTTTTGTGGATGGTTGGGTTCGGTGGGGTGGGGCAGGTGGGATGGGAAGGGAAGGGTTGGTTTTAAATGGGATGCGTGAAATGAATTTGGATCCTGCTGCTTTGTCTGGATGGAGATTTCGTGAATCGTGATATTTGTAAAGCCGATGTAGTCGAGCATTTGCCCAGGCCGTACCATAGGTCATTCTAGGAAATGGCCGAATCAGCGCTTATAGCACTTTATTACTACATACAATAAACACAAATATCTGCTTTGCGATTCGTGGTAATAGTTAAGACAATCCACCACCATACGTGCTAAGGATGCACATAATCGCTATCCGTCTTTGTGCAGGATTCACTAGGTACATAGCCGACTGGATCCGTTTGGCTTCTATTTGTCTGGTTTCTAGTTTAACATGTGGGCTTCACGAATGGAACTTGCTGCTGAAGTGCGGGTATGCATACTGCACGAGCTACGAAGACGGGAAGACAGACGTGTCGCGTGTTAGTCCCGGGTGTTGAGCAGCGAAGAAACATATAACCCGTGGATATGCGAGTTGATACTAATAGGCCATATCTCTGGTTTGAAGGGTTTGGTTCTGCGGCCTGGAAAAAAACGTTCCTTCACCAGTCTGAAATTTGGCTGTTAGGGATCATGAGAGCTCACTCGTCTTTGTATCAGTCTAGATAAGGGCGTCATCTATCATAGCAACCTTTTGTCCGTTATTTCTTGCCAATCATATAGAGCTCCATCTGAATGTCGGAATACTCTGTCAGAGTGTCATCTAGAGTGTTTTTGGACAGTTCTCTAGCAAACGACACTGCCGGAGAAATTCCCTTGCCAAACTGCGTGAAAACCAATTAGGTCATACGCCCGCTATCCGGTGTTTAGGTTTGTCATTCGGACGGAACTTGTGATCCAGCCATTAAAGATCCCATATGGTTACCAGGCGACACATGAAGACAAAAAACTTAACGCAGTGGCACCCTCCCTCCATTCCACAAAAGGACTTGATGGAGAAGAGGCTTAAGAAAGCTGTGCTTTGGCTTCAGGTTGACGTTGGAATAAGGTTGAGACGCTTTACTGGAGATGGCATATATAGCCGACACAGAGGAAGAAGAGATGGAGATAGATTTGCTTTTTCGATGTGCGGTAGGGCAGTCGACTTCGTTGCTGGAAAACGGTATCTTGATTGTTGTTCACCTGCCAAAGAACGTCGTAGTTTGACGGCATTCTGTCCCCTCGTCCTGCGACTGGTTCGGACAACAGGAGGGACTGGGAGAACTATTACGTCAAGGTCTGGGGTAGTACTACCACAGACATCGCCATATCAATGGATCAGTTTCTTGTGGAGACAGGAGTATAATACCTGCAATAATATCGTGACGAGTTTCAACACATAAAACGAACCGTCCAAAGTGGGCATCTATGATACACACACGCCATGTCCTCCCTAGTCCGTGAGAGGAGACAATACTCGAACCGGCAACCACCTCTACCTACAAATACATCCTCCAAACTCCCACCCAGCCAAACGAGGCAAAAAAAACCGATAACGCCAAAACTAAAAACCTCCACCACACAAACAACGCAATTCCGCCCAGGAAATCATTTCTGCTTTGTGATCCTCTGAAAGTGCCACGCCAGCCCTCCAAGTTTCCCTCCCTCCGGCGCAGGATCACCCTTTGCCTTCCGGATCAACCACTCGGTAACCGTGATTACCCCGGCTAACCGCTCGCCATCATCCTCCTCACTATTCTCAATAACGTGCTTACAAACCCTCCCCTTCTCGTCAAACTCAAACAAGAAGATCCCCGAAAACTCGCCCTCCTCAACCTCCGTCGTCCCCTTCCTAATCCCGCCCTGCTGCTTCCCGCCGTCCCGCGCCTCCGCCCGCCATCGGATCCGTAGCCTCTCCCCCTCAAGCATGCGTTCGCTCATCACCTCGAGCGTGGTGTTCCCGCCGGGCAGACGCCCCCATGCCACCGGCGCTGTCCACAGAGCGGCAATGTATGCGACGCGGCCACGGACCGCGGGGAGATGCGGGTGGGTTGACGGGAACAGGTGCAGTGAGATACTCGGGGAGAGGATCTCGGTTGGTAGCGGGGATTGCAGAAGTGTTGGCATGCGTTCTTGGAGGATGCGGATTGTATGGCCGAGTGCGAGCGTGCGTTCGTCTGGTGATTTGTGGTCGTTGCCGTCTTCAGAGGAAGAGTAGGAGGAGGAGCTGTTGGTTGTGAGGTGTCGAGGCGTAGAGGGGAGGAAGTAGGTTGGTGGTAGCTGGTGTGGGGTCGTGCGCACGTGTGTTGCATAGCTGCGCGGGACTGTGGTAATGGTGGGGGTAGAGATGTTGCTGTGGGAGCGAAGACTGGTAGTGGCGCCGGAGAAGGAGCGTGGGCGGCGGGGACGCCACATTGCCAATGTTGGATGTGAGAACTGCTGGGGAAAGGGCGACAGTAAAGTGGTGGGTTGGGTAAATGCTGTGGAAATTCGAGATGTTGGTGGTATGAGGTTGAGAGTCAATTGCGCGACGTCATCGACCGGGTAACGCATGCCATGCATCGGATGTCACTCGGTCAAGATTTGTCCGCATAGAAATATCCGGCTCCCCTCCGGACTATCCTTTTCACTATCCTACCAAGACTTTCTGCCACGTATGAATATAAAGCCAAGCCGTAATGTCTCGTACATCTGAACATGGCGTTCTCCCTATTTGACTTGGTATATGTGTTCATATCTCTGTGCTAGGAATATATGATTAAATTTACTGTAGCGTACAGATAATAATCGTAACTCCTTCTATCTCAATATCATCAGCCCAGCACATCTCCACCCCCAAATGACTTCCTATACTCGTTTACCGGCATCTGCTTCTACTGAAGTCTTGATTCAGCAAATTGAATCTCAGAAACGTAAACGAACACTATCATCCGCTACTGAATTATTCAGTTCAGGTGCACCAGCAAAAATGCACCGACCACAGATAGCCATGCGGAAGAACACTGGTAGAGGAATTGAAGACTTGGGGGTAGTTACTATGGCGATGGGAGTGGTTCAGACTCAGGGCCTCGAACTATTTGCGCTCCAATGGTTTCGGGAGGTGGCAAGACAAGCAAAAGAAATGGCAGGTGCTACCCAGGAAACGGCCATTAATCTCTGTAAATTGGTTACTCAAGAGAATGAGTGGGCGAGAGTGTATACAGGGTGTGCGGCAAAAGTGCTGGAGGAGAAAATAGGACAAGAGGAGGAAGAGAAAAAGGAGGAGGAATAGGAGGAATAGGAGGCGGAGGAGGCAGAGGAAGAGATGGTGGAGGAATCACCACTGGTATGGCCAGTTTGATACTCAGGATACTGTTTTGATGTAATGGACGTTCAGACAGTGTACTCTTTGTTCTTTATTACCCACTAGTTTCAACCCATCACTCTGTAAAATTTGAGGTCTCCAGTCACCCAAACCCCGGCACGGCCTTATACTCACCTGTGGCAGAGTCTTGGTAGGATAGTGAAAAGGATAGTCCGGAGGGGAGCCGGAAATTCCGAAGGATTTCTGCTAAAACAGAGCTGTAGAGATGGAGGTATCTAACGAGGTCACGGCAGGATGCGGCATCGTTGAAAGATTTCAAAACAAACTAGTGGTTGAACATGCTTTCGTCTGTCTTCGTGCGGAGTCTCGGATGCCCCCCAAGCTAAGAACCAATGAGCCAATACAACATCTCAGCGAGTAGCATTTGCAGGGCGGATGGTGAGGAAAGAACTAGAGGGTTTGAATCTTCTACAAAGCGAGTGTTTGTTAAACTTCACATCTAAACCATAGAGGGGCTAGGATTCTGGCCTGCATCGCAATTGGGCGAGGTCTTAGAGAGGCACGGAGTGCAGAAAGTTGCAAAATAAGGTCAGTGTTGCGCAATGGTGACTAACTTATATATACTTCACTTTAGAAGGAACTATTATATTCCCTGCTGTAGTCCAGCGGAAGAACATGTCTTACAAGAAAGTACCATGTTTGTGCGAGATATTTTTGCCGCCTTACCGCGGCAAATGTGTTGGACGGATAACCAGGAAGCGCATGTACCATAGGACAATGCAGCTTGACTGCAGCTTGGAAATTACCACGGTTGTGCTTCCACACTAAATACCTCTTTGATCCTTTGTGCTGGCATTAAGCAGTGGCACCTGCCCCCAGCCGACAAGCACTGTCGTGACCACCATGCCGAGTGATAAGATATGCTTGCGGCGGCGGCAGTTTGCAACTTTGGTTTACGAAAGAACGCTCACTTTTTGTCAAAAAATAGCGTTCTTTCGTAAACAAGAGTTATGCAAACTGCTACCACTGCAAGCATGACCCCAATTTTGTCTGGAGTGCCAACAAAGGATGATAGAGCCCACCCAGGTACAAAGATTGTTCTGGAAGGGAGCGGTCCCACTGCATATAAGTACTATCCGTTGGTCACATTTGACAGAGTCATGATCTCACAAACCAGTTTGGCGCAGGGAGTTTGTGAGACAAATCTAAGAATGAGAACGGGGTCCCAATCTTCGACATTGACAACTACAGCTTAAACACCATTCATCTAAATAAGCATCAATCCCCAAATGGCTCTCACACGCCGCTGCCGCCACACAAAACCCAACCCACCCTCTCCCTCCGCCGCTTCCTCCTCTGTCTCATCCCCCGCCGCCTCGTCCTCCGCCTCTTTTCCCGCCTCTTTTCCCGCCTCTTTTCCCGCCTCCTCCTCCTCCACATCGACCATTGTTGTCCATCAAAACCTCCCAGCAAACCAACCAGCTTTCAACGCCTATTTCTCGCAGATACGCCCCGATGGCTTCTACAACTCCACCATCAGCAACAAAGACCTCAGGAAATATCTAGGGCTTTCAGCGCCTCAATTTGCGGCTTTCCAAGCCGCGATTGAATCCACATTCACTCAGCACCCAGAGCTTCTCGAATACAATCTCCATCGGAAAGAAGGGCGCATTAAATTTGCAGACAATCTCAAGAAATTTCTAAGTCTTCCGGACAACGTTGTGGCGGCTTTGAAAGCCGTCGAGCAGAACGGAAATCTTCGGAAGGCGGCGTATGCTGCGTACCAGACCGCCGTGCGGTTGAAGAGGGGCAAGAAGACGGCTGGTGCGAAGGTAGGTTGCGTTTTTGTTGGAATGTTTGCATGCTAATGGTTGTGCGCAGGATGATCTTTCAAAGAGGTTTGGCGCGATTGAGCAGAATATTGAGAGGCTTGATGAGGAGGTGAAGAAGGCTGGTGACATCGCCCTGCAGGCAAAGGCAGACGGCGAAGCTCTAATCCCTAAGATTGGTGTCCTCTTGGTTTGCATGCAGGAGCTGAAAGACTGGGTGATCGCGAAGGAGCTCGACGCTCAAAATTCAATGATGTGAGTTTGCGGGTTTGTTTGGGGGTTTATTATAAGCGGGGTTCGAATATTAGAGATTTGGCTGGGTTGTTTGTCAGTTTATTTTATGTTTTTATCGGGGGTATGATACGGTATTGGGGTTTGATTGGAACTGCTTGCTAGAGGAGGGAGGGAGGGAGGAAGGAAGTCATAGATCATGATCATGAATAAAAGTTATGTCCTGTTCTACCTTGGTTTGATTTTAACAAAATGAAGGTGATGAAACTTACGTTCTTTCTCAGTCCTAAAGGTTGAATCAGCAGATCATTACTGTCTCTTATACGCTCGGCCAGGGCGGACCTTTTGCAGTTTCTCACCAGAAACACATTTGATCCAGCCGTCAGGTCAACGTTTAAGCATAATTGAGTAATTAAATGGTAGAGCGACTATCCCCTACACGCTCGGGTTCCTTAAATTTGGTTCCACTTCCTTTCGGGTGTAGTTTGGGGCAATAATTGCCGTGTGGCAAAGCCGGTGATTGGCTAGCTGGGCTTCAGATTGAATGATGCCAGAGCACCACACTCTGGGAAAGCATGTAAACATTGTGGTATGCACTTTTGTAAGGGCTACATAGAGGCCGGCAGTGTATAAAGCAGATCAGGAGTCAGAACCAACATGCCTTTGATATCGCTTGCTGCCTACACTATCCCCAATATGGCGAGATCGCCGCTGGAACCGAATTTAAGAAAACCGAGCGTGTAGGGGATACTCGAAAAGCAGGTGCATAGGAGCTCATAGTGCCCCTGTGTAAAATATCCTATGGCAGGCTATCTGAAAACTGCTTCTTATAACTTGTGCTATGCGTAAGGTGGTTATTACCGGTGTGCTTGTTTTCCAACATCACTGGGTCTGTTTGTTGCCTCAGTCTTTGGTAGATTTCTAATACAAGACGTGCTAAAACTGAGCAATTATTTATCCTATAGTGTGTAGAAGTTCGAGGCTATATGGGTGCAGGGTTCTGCTACTCTGATATCCCCGAAAGGCATAGGGGTCTGCTCTTGCTATTAACACGATTTGGACCTTTGATATCACATTACCCGAATCGTGTGTCTTCATCTGTCCGCAACCCGTATATAATGATCGGGCTAGTTTAGATGCGGACTTTCGGTTGCTATGCACTCATGGATGCGGGATCACATTCAGACATATACATACGAAGAACCCCGTTCTAAATGTACATCCATTTAAATACATACTCTCTACATTGTCTCTTAAGAGCTTAGAATACTTAGTATGTCCCGTAAACAATTGACACTCAACGATCGGTTCGCTCATGCCGCCTCTCCACGTTCCCAGCTAGTGGGCAAAAGCCTCACGATCTCCCCAGCACTGATTCTATCTTCGGGTAAGTACCTCAACATTTTACTGAAGAGTAACTCTAATGCATCCATTTCCTTTGATTCAAAACATCTCTGTTTTTTCGCCCCGTATCCCAAGTCTCATCTTTTCAAGCCGCTTCCTCGGAGGCATGTGTCCCGTCACTTCTGGGCAATCGGGATCCGGCTTATAACTCCCATCCTCCTCAAATTCTTCGCTCCTATTATCCCAAATATTCCACTACTCATCAGGCTTGCCTAGGGTCATTACCCACTAGCATAGGAGACTATCTTTGGAGATTAGGAAGCATTCAAAAAGCGAGCTACCATTACCAAGAATTCCATGCAGTGTACATGCGAACGCCCAAATATCAGCTGCTGCCCCCCACGGTGATGCGAAGACGGCTTCGGGAGCAGTGATCGGGAGAGTAGTCAGGAAGTTTCCAGCCTTGTTTTTCTGGAATCTCGACGCAGAGTATCGATTGTCCGAAACCGGTAATCTCGAGGGCACAGTCTTTAGTAACGCAATATTGTAATATTAGCTAGCGTTTCAGTTCTTATTAGGGTTTACACACCTGTGTGAACTACATTGCGCGAATGAATGTAAGCGAGGGCTTTGGAAAATTGCACTGCAAGCTTCCTTGAGGCATGCAATGGCAGTAGATCATCACGAAATAAATGCATGTCCTGTAAGCTCGGTCCAAGAACTTCAGTTAAAATGCACTGATGAATGCTATTTGGTCCTTCGATTTCAAATTCGTCGAATATTTCCAGTACAAAGGCTCGTCCTGGATGTACTTTGTTCTAGGAAGATTGAAGTAAGCCGAGGTTTGGATGAACATGTCGCAAGATGTGTGTTTCCGAGTTTGACTTTGAGAGGCTCGCAGAAAGGATCTTTATAGAGACTAGCCTTGTTGTCTTGATGATCCCACGCAAGCCAGACGGTAGAAAATGCTCCGTAACCGAGCTGCTGAACAACACGATAGCGGCGAGCATGAAACTCGTGGTGGATCTCCACAGGATGAAATTCACCTGGTTTGTACTTTTCGATGCTCTCCGGATAACAAGTGGCCATCACACAGACGGTCACAACGTAAAAAGTAAGTACCAAGTAGAGGAATTGGTGATTGAGGGAGATATTGTCCTGAGATGTAGCCTGAGCAGTGAACACAAAGGATGGTGGAGTTTGGCGGAACTGCGAACGCGTAGCGTTATAGTGTACCCGTGCATTTGAGATACCTGGTACGCATGAATTAAGGTAATTCTTGGCGATATTGTGGTGGGAAAGTTTCTGTCGCTAGCCTGGATCATAGAGCATACTCTGGTCGTTGCTGGGGAGTCTCTTCACATCTAAAGTTTCGCATACTCGGCTATTTAACAGCTTCTAAGAAACTTATGGTCCGTAAATTCATACGATTAACAAGGGCTAACTGTTAGCTTAACTAGCAGAGCGTGGTGTTACAAACACCGGGTGCTATAAACGCCAGGCGCATTAAATGCTAGGTACGGGTTCGAAACCTACGGTGGTAATTTTTGGTTCTTTTGTCAAATTCCGTGGTTATTCTTGCGAGGTGAGCAGTTGAAGAAGAAAGTTAGTAGAGTAGGGCTGTAGGGTGCGTACCAGTATCTCAAATTGAGTCGAGGCTGCATAACAGTCATTGATTTGCTTGTCAAGATTGTCAACGAAGTTCTTTTACATGAAGTTCTGCTGCGCTTGAACTAATGGACTTCCCCGTACTTCGCGTGCTCAGGACTCCTACCTTGCTTGGCAACTGGCCCCATGTGTTGAGTTTCTGTCAATCGGTAAGGTCATAATGAATCACTTGACCACGATTTTGTATAACATCTTTATCTGGCACATCAGTATGGCAGTAGTCACACCGGTTGTACGGGTACATTACTAAATGGTAGCAACTTATAGTTTCAGTTAGATGATTTTTCTCGTTCTTATAGTAACTTTTTGGGTGAGCGCCTAATCGATACTAAGAAACTTCGCATCTGCGACTTGCTAACTCGTGTAGTGGTGATGGGAAACGATGATCGTCCATTCTTGTGTGAGGCCTCCACTACTATCTACACGCAGCCACGTGCTTCTTTCTACCAGCCCCGAGCCCTAACCAGTAATATCCTTACAACCAGTCTGACTAGCTTCCTTTTTCCTTTTTCCCCTTCCGTCGTTCCTTAGTCTCAGAGTACGCTCGTAAACCAGCTTCTGTCTTCTTCAAAATTGCCGACCGACGAAAAATCTGGGCACAAGAGCACATGTCCCAAACGGTGAGGGTATGGGATAATCGAAGGTACGTCCACCATTTAAATTGCTCCTCATCAGTTAATAGTATCATAACTTCATTTAGTGTTGGCTACGGGACGAGACCACCCTGTGTCTCCCCCTCAATGATCTCTAATGCCTGTGCTACTGTTGAGGATGGGGGATGTGGCAAGGGCAGATAGTCTGAAGGAATCGGTGCTATCTGTGAGTCCAGATTAACATACCTTCGGTCGGAATGCCTCGCCTAGTGGCATGTCATTCCATCGCTTGCGGAGTTCCGGGGTTCATCGTCCCGCAGGTACAGGAGTCTCGACATGCTCGTATTCAAGTCCCAGGACGGAGCATTGGGACATCTCGTCTCGTGTTTAACACTAGCTTTATCACCCCCACACCATTCTATCAACCGATCCCATCCCGTTACGGTGGTGCTCCAACAAAAGTTGACCCGCTTCAATACTTGACATAATATGGCTACAAGACTCGAATAGTGGATTCAGGAAGAGGTTTGGGTAGATTGTCCGGGAAGCCACCACGGACAAAAAGTGGTGTGGCGAGCACCAGATAGAAAAAGCAGTCGTACGACGACGGTACGTTAAGCAATCATTCTTCCTAGAGGGCACTTCGGGCAAAACTAAAACATAACTAGTCAAAACAATATATCAACTACTACATACTACGGCCCTACGGACCGCAAATAACCAATAGACGTTAAAAATATGGCTTTCTTTATCCTGACCAACGCCCTTGACGGTGGTCTGTTTTCTCCCCAGCTGTCTATTCTAGGTAGACTATTCGCTTGCCACATTTATGTCTTCCCCTATGGAGATTATCAATGCTACCGCTACTCTCAATGAAAACGAATACTGACGAATGTTTTAAGGCAAAGGGGTGCCCTTGCGGATGGAAGTACACATGTGTTTGCTTAGAGGGTGATTGGATGAGTTAAATGTAGAGTAGGTATGGTATGCTTTACCTTATACGTAAATGTAGACGAGTGTTGACGATCTCGAAGGTACTTAGGGAGGAAGTTTGTTCTTTGCATAGTCTTGCGTACTAAGTATAATATGCTTTGCCTTTTTATAAGTTGATAAGTGTGGGTCCTGATATCACGTGGCTTTCGTTGTTACGCTTCATCTTCTATCAGGAAGTTTGTTCTCTGTATGGTCTTGCGGACTAGGTATAATATACTTACCTTTTTTATATTCGACTGCTCTGGCCTCATAATCTCGAACCCGGAGCGGGAGGAGCACAGTTAGCATGGCCATGATGATAGAGCCAGGCCCAAAGACAAATCGTGCTGCCTTGAACTCTGACGATGCTGAGCAATAGAAGGAAGCGATTGGCAAAGAAGTGGCTTCAATGGAGAGCCATGGAGTGTTTACCTTCGTCGAAAAGGTCCCTGAAGATGCTAGTGTGATCGAGAGCCGATGGGTGATGGGGAGGAAGTTGCTTGCCAATGGTCAGATCGACAAGTGGAAAGTGAGACTTGTCGGCCGAGGAGATCAACAGAAGGCTAGTGATTATAATGACATCACCTTTCTAGTCATTGATTCAGCCTCGATTCAGCTTGCACTCGGACTTGCAGCCAAATATAATCTTGAGATTGCTGTACTTGACATCCCGACTGCTTTCCTTGGCTGCCCTCTGCATGAGACCCTATATATGCGGCTTCCAGGTGGAGATTGGCTGATGGACCCGCATAGTCGAAGCAGGCCAAACTGAATAAGACCTTGTATGGCATCAAACAGGCGAATAGAGAGTACTTCGAGGAAGTCTTTGACTTTATTGTTAACGACCTCGGCCTCCAAGCCTCCATTACAGCCCCTGGTCTTTTCTTTGGTGGCACACTCGGTGAATCGAACGGCGTTCTCATTCCCGTCTATGTTGACGATATCATGATCATCGGCAACCTGAAGCTCATATCTTCTATTGATTCTCGGCTGTATGATCGATTCAAGGCTGCAGGCCGAGTACTAGTGCCAGACACCTTCCAATATCTCGGCATGACTGTTACTCAAGATCGCAGCAAACGGTCAATTGCCATCAATCAGATTGGATATATCAACCGTGTACTCGACCGCTTTGAGATGGCCGACTGCCGGAAGCGCTCAACGCCAATGGAAGTGGGCCATAAGCTCCATGCAATACAAACCGAGCTTGGAGAGAAGCCTTTCGACACAGGAATGTATGGTGTACCAGAAGGCAATTAGATCAAATCTGTATGCTGCTCTCAGCACTCAACCAGATATCACGTATGCCACCTCCGTTTTGGGCCGATATGCGGATGTACCTTGGTAAACGATGCTGATGACCTTGAAGGCACTTTAGGAACTCTCGTTTCCGGAAAATTTCTTCGCTCGCTCGGCTTTGTCTTTGAAATCCTGTAGGGCTTTCGTCTCATTTTGTAATGCCGTATATTCAAGCACAACCGGTATTCATCGTCTGATTTCATTCTCATGTGTTTTATTTCATCACGAAGGGTTTTTTGACCGCAAACTCTTGCGCATGTTTGAATGAGGTGGTCGTGACGCTGCGCGTGTTACGCTAATGTATACATACAACCGGCGTTAGCTTCTAAGAAGCTGAAACTTGCCTGAAATAGAGACTATTCGCTCTTAGTGTACTTTACATTAGCGATGCTGACTGTGGCGGCGAAATGCATGGTAAATAATGACCAGGCTTGAACTTTATGCGACTTGCTCCGTGAAGCATTACCATTACATTATATTACAATTAAATCCAATATCGTGAAATGCTGTATATTAGAAGTATTTTGCAACGCGGTGGTATTAAGGCGTGGTGATAATTAGTGTGGTACAGAATGCGAATTCGATATTTGCTCTAGGCTTCTTTTTGAAGAACTCGGACACGTGGGTGATAGGGATAACAAGAAAACACCTGTTGCAGTTGCAATGGCGGAGTAAAAACGAAAAGTTCTACCATACACAAAGCTAGGAAAATAAAGCCCAGGCTCGAACTCGCCTTTGGCTCCTTCGGGCGTGTGACCGCGATACCCACGGCGGGGTAATTTTTTGTGACCGGAAAATCAGCCCGTATTTACAGGGGATCTATGAACGAATTTCAGCTAAGAATTAAGTCATTCTTTGCGTGTTGCTCACAACTCTGATCCCCGCTGCAACGCCTCGATCCTACGTCGCAACGCAGTCTATCATCATCAATTCCAGAAGACCCAACAGGGGCCTGGTACTTGGTATCTTGATTCCGGGTCTTGGAGAATGATCTCAAAACATTATTGATGCCTACATAGCCCTCTAAGTTCAACCACCAAAGTGCACTTGACTTAATGGGTTCTTCCAGCCCCTTAGTTATCTGCTCAGCCATCGGCAATTGCTAGTGGGAGTCCAACAGGTCTCGTTCTTGGCAGCCCCAGCCCTCTCTGGGCCTGGAGCAGTGAAACTGCAACATTTCTCGGTGGCTTGTCAGGTGTTGGCGATACCAATACTACTAAGTTACAAAAAAAGAAATAAATAACACAGGGAAATTAAACCCATGAAAACAAAGGCCATGGCGAATGTGTGCGGAGTTGCCTGGCGTATGGACTCACACAAGTTAAGGTTTGGCAAGGTAGGTTGCCAACCGAATGCCAAGAGCAAAAATTTGTGGGGTGGGTTTTCGGGTATAACTGAGTGGTGATCTTCGCGCTTAAAACACCCTGGCAGCATTCCGCGCGGCTACTTCGTTGAGAACGAATTGCACGTCCACTCTATCACCTGACATACCTCAGCATACGAATGCGACGCGTAAGATGCTGCAGATGGCGGATTCATTGACTGGATCAAATGCCATGTTGTGCCATATGGGAGGGCTGTATTTTGTTTTGATTCATGTTGAGTTGCATTCCGACGCTTGCAGCCATGGCATGCATGCATGCTGCATACTTCTGGTCTGCAATTCGCCACTATACAGCAGCAAGCCTTCCTCCCAGTGGACTGCCGAGACGCCCTGGTTGCGTACCTAGCAATCTATGGAGGTCGCAATCGCAAAAATAAACCTCACATTCGTCCACAGCTTTCGTATTCACTATGTCATGGTGATGGGCTGGCCACGGCCCATTGGCCCACTATACCCCACCTAATTTTTGCTTTTGTGGGGCTGAGTAGAATATTATAAGTCAGATGTGTCTCTGTGCATCAGTAGATCCGTTGGTTGTTCAGCCAGCTGTGTAGCGTGGCATTTTTCGTGGTGCTGTTGGACGAAGGAAGTCGTACACAACATGGGGTGATCTGGGTCGCCCACATTTGAGTTACTTATATATTGGGCAAGCCCGCAGAGGGAGGGGTGATTGTTATTGTTATTGTTCACGTTATCCGTCGTTCGTTTTCTTCGCGCAACATCTTGTAGCCTTTTTCCACACTTTCAATCCTCACCATGTTGTACTACACCATTCTGGCGACTCTTGCCGCTGCCTCCCTCGCGAATGCGCAGTCCGTTCCTCCCCCTTCCCCGCACATCCTCCCATACTGACATAAAATCTCCACAACGCAGGGCCGAAAGCGGAATCTCCTCCCTCATCAGTAAATACTCCACAAAGTCGGGATGGTCCGCATTCTTCACGCCCCTGGAGTCGAAAATCCAAAACTTTGCCATCACGCAAACCTTTATATCTTTGAGCGAAATCACCAGGACGGACACAGGAGTCGCCACTGTACCCGGCTTCTTGTCGGTCGCTAGCGAGTATATTACTATCATATCAGAAGCCATCGCCACCGACACGAACCTTGCACCGACCGACAAGTCCAGTCTGTCAAGCGATTTCGAAGCGCTTATCGCCGGCGCCACGCCGACGGGGTCGGCGAGCGTGCCATCCGAGACGGGCAGTGGGTCCGAGGGGCCGAGTGATACGGCTACGCCCGAGTCGTCGTCTGAGAGTGAGACCGCGACGGAAACGGGGACGGTTTCGTCGGAGCCGGCGGCGCCGACTGTTACGATTGCGAACCCGACCCAGACTACGGCTGCGGCTAATACTCAGGCTGCCCTACCGACGCAGACAGGAGGTGCCGGCGCGAACATGGATATGTTGGGTATTTCGGGTGTTGTTGCGGGGTTGGTTGCGGCGGTTGCGATGGCGCTCTGAAGGAAGGAATGATGATGGGTAGTGGATTTTATGGAGTACCTTTTAATGAGTGGATAGTCGTTAATCCGTACGTGATGTAATTGATAATACTTTGTGTTTGATGTCATTATTGGAATGTTTGCATCTCATGCGGGATGATACTGCGGGCGTTCAGTGCGGTAGGTGTTGCGTGAGAGTGTACTTGGAGCAGGTAATAAAGATTCGGACACACCTATTCTGGCAGCAACCTCACAAATCTGGCAATAATTGAGAGCGCTACATGCAACTTTGGGTAAAACATGATTTGAATTTCATCGGAAATTGTATAGTAGGTGCACACTGACTTAGGCGCTCAGCCTCTACCCCCCTGCTCTCACAGCAAGATTCATTACGCGAAAATGGAGGTGTCCGAATCTTTATTGCCTGCCCCGAGTAAACTAAACAATCGACGGATAATAAGTTCCTCGATAACTACGGACGCAGAGCTCTGGAAACGCGTCTTCGTAAGTTTACAAGCACTGCCGCCAATGTTTTGGTGTTTTCAGGACACCCACTTTGAGAGAACGCGTCTTGTCGTTACGTCATATGGTTCCCACGTTACTCAATTAGCGCCCGAGCATTAGAAATTGGGATTGTAGTCTTCGACTGACAGGAAGCATTTATCGGCAGTGATGGATGCAAGCGTCGATCAGTGACTGGAATTTTACTAGGCGTCCGTCACCGGCGGGCATCCTTTGGGTTGCACGCCCGACTGGTCATCTGTATTAGAGCTGTCTTGCTATTTTAATATCGCAACTTTCTCGCCGTGCGCCTTGGATCTTGGCCGACAGTAGTACTGCATCAGTGAATGGGCAAGACTCTGGTGGATGATGCTCTACAGTTGTTGCAAGTATTGCTGCGGATTGCAGGGAGCTCACAAGGTTACGTCCTGCACAGCTACTGCCGGCCAAGATCTAAGATGCACGGCGAGAAAGTTACAATTTTGGGTGGCAGGACCGCTCTAGAGTATACAAACGTTCGGATCTTGGAACTCGGATCTAGCAATTAGACTTGCCGATCTCGATGCAACAAGTTCTGGTTTGCCACACCGATCGCTCAAGTTGGATTTATGATGCTCTTATTCGCCACCTGGGTATATTGCAAGATAATAGTTGTATGAAATGGCGATATGTCGAGTGGAAGGAGGGGAGAAAAAGACTTGGCGAGCTGCGGTGGGATATGCGTTACAACAAGCCAAGTAATGATGTTTAATGTCAGAAGGGAGGCTTACGTTGCTGGCCGGATGTGTCTAGAGAGCCGGCCAATGTCGGATAACTAATGAGTACTCCGAGACAAATGTCTGTAGCTGGTATTGTACTTCTTTCGCAAGTGACTTAGACATGGTTCGTCGTGCCTTTTCACTATTACATTTTCGAACAATGTTTCTTAGCTTCATATTTAGTCTCAGACTGCTTCATATTACTAGTAACTTAGGACATGGATTCATTAGACGGCTTTCAGTTTTTTTTTTACGGGATAGCTTCAAGCCCTAGCCCCAACCCCAACCCCCACCCTAAACCCCAAACCCCAAACCCCAAACCCGAATTCCAAGTGTAACTTAATATCAAATCAGTCTCTCTATTCAATTCAATACATTCCAACTTCTTCCAGCAATCAATCATCCATAGCCCAATTATCTCGTCGTTTAGACAGCACCTTAAACTACAGGCTAGAGTGCTAGTCTCAAGCTAGGAGCGTGCAGTAATTGACTCCCGTGACACAGCATAATAGGCAGAAGAGACAGATCCAGCGTTTCCTGCCAGCTCCCGAGAACCTTTCAGCGCCCTGATCCTTCCTTGGCCCTCTGTTTTCTGCGCAAGAGTACGACAGCTCGCGGATCTTGTACATTCGCGTCTACTAGGTCGGTTGGCCCTCACTCTATCGAATCCGTCCAGCGCCGTGACGCTTTAGTAATTTTATTTTCTCAGCTGATCAGACATTTAACGTCACAAAACACCCACACTAACAGATATCAACCTATAGAGGCTGAGGGACATCTTTTCCAGTCTCACATGTTTTGCTACGGATTAGTGGAGAGTAGTATTTGGTACCGGGCTCGTATTAATGGCTCGGGACCGCACACCCAGTCGGCCTTGTGTGTTTTGAGTGTTTACCTATCTCTGGTCGAGAAGGGTGTGGCGAATTCGTCAATGCTATAAAATCACTATGGTATTGAAAAGGTCAGGATTTGGGATGGCGATTATGGGCGGATTACCGTTCGGAACTAGAGTCTAAGCGTGCGATAGTACAATATTGAAACTGTAGTCCTCACAAAACCTCACGAAACACTGCAGCTTAACTCAGTATTTGTCATCTGTCTCCCGTACTTGGACCACAATCCATCTATGGAGAGGTCGTACCTACCTTATCTGTCTTATTTCGCTCAGAAGTGTCGTTTGCTCATAACATCCGGCTAGAGAAATAGTTAAGTGGCCTAACTTACCTACAGAAAATTGATGCAAGCATACAAACAGACCGCTTGATAAACATATAGATCAATAACCGTCATAACAAGCAACTTCCTCGTCGTATGCCTTGGCGTACAAGATGTCGGAAGAAATCCTAATCCTTCATGTGGCGTCGAGTAAAACGGACTACTTATTCCATTCTGGCATTATAGAGACAGCCTTCAAGTTTGCTCGGATTATAGTCAATCATGTTCCTTGACCTCAGCGTAACAATACTTAGAAACTTTGTGTTTTCGACTCCGGATGGACAATGATAGGCAATCTCCAATTATTTACTTCAAAACCCAACATTTACTAAGGGTAATTTGGAAGCAACCTTTGCATATCCTATCACAAAAACTTTGCATTATATTCTTCAGTTTTCTGATATGCTTGATTTCTGAGGCGAGAGTTGCGGGGTTGATCTATCAATATCTGCGCGCATTGGAGAAAATCCATCGAAGCGCCGGCACTGAGCATATGTCCAAGAATTCTCATGCCCAGTTTGTCTAGCCGTGTGCTTGCAAGCTCGCAAGTAGCCAGAATTTATTCATCGCCACTAGGCACGAGAGAAAGCCAAGGTATTCAATTAGATTATTGCGCCCAAATTCCGCGAACTCAAGATACATTGTCTGTCGAACCTGGCAATAAAATTCTCAACTGCGAAAAAGATGTATCTGACCATACCAGAATCCTCTTGGCTTGCGCAAACCTCGCCAGTTGGTAGAAAAGATTGAAGATTGAAGCGTCTCCCTGGCTCACTATACAGTGAAGCACTTCCTCCTGAGACCTCAGACAGTGCCTCACCTTCGACCTTTCCACTGAATACAATATGATTACAAAACAAAAAGGGTAAGGGCATTGCAGATAGAACTCCGGCCGACGAGTCTTCCCGTCACCCTCATTTGGTAGCAATACTTTGTTTTCAGCGGCAATTTGTTTGATCAATCGGTTATTCCCTTAGCATCATCTCCAAGAAGGAAGGATTTTATCAAACCTGGTAGCTTTTAATTCTCACGGTTACAGTTATCTGGAATGACGGCATATTCCGGAGAAGCAATGCTAAAGTGTGGGCACCCCAGCACCGACCATTATTCTTTCCGCCCTCCAAATATCAATTCAGCGGCCTCGAAACATCCAATCAATTATCCATCTGCCTTCACATCCTCCGATCATTCTTAAAAAGAAGGATCATAGCTCGTTAAAGAGAACGCATACGGGATCGGGACCGCATGATGTCTCAACGCTGTGTTAACCATTAGCTGTGTTAGGGAGGTCTTGGTTAATAATAAAAGTCTAGTTGTCTCCATTTCGACAATCAGCGTCTACGAGTGAGTCCATGAAAATTCTATGTATAAAAAGCCTAAGAGCCTATACGATATATGTTCCGTACTATGGACGACTATTTCGGTTCGCGAACTGCGGTCGCCGGTTCGCAACATTTATAGCCCATCTCATGAACTGGTGAGCGTTTGCGAACCGTCGAACATCCCCGACCACACTGGT